>JGI24701J34945_10000599_pt1 | contig 19206 bp, 19 predicted proteins | sample TergutTh196P3_FD_34945 | JGI IMG/M metagenome (IMG submission 34945)
CACAGCCCTGAATACAAGCGACCTTGTTCCATTTTCCGAAGATGAACGGGAAAATATCTCGATTTATGAACAGCTTAATGCCGCTGTTGTTAATATTACTACAGAGACCATGGCGATTAACTGGTTTTTGGAGCCTGTTCCGCAGGAAAGCGGTTCGGGTTCCGGTTCAATTATTGATACACGCGGTTTTGTTCTTACCAATAATCACGTCATCGAAAACGCATACAGGGTATTTATCAACCTGGCTGACGGTAGTCAGTTTGAAGGCACAGTGGTTGGCGCCGATCCCGAAAACGATCTTGCGGTGCTGAAATTTGATCCTCCGGCGGGAATGGAACTTACGACCGTACCTTACGGCGATTCTTCCTCCCTCAGGGTCGGGCAGAAGGTACTCGCCATCGGAAATCCCTTTGCGCTGGAGAGGACGCTGACAGTGGGCATTGTATCCGGGCTGGGCAGGCCGATTCAGACATCCAGGCGGCGTATAATACGCGACATGATTCAGACTGATGCATCGATTAATCCCGGGAATTCCGGCGGCCCTCTTTTGGATACCCAGGGCAGAATGATAGGGATTAATACAGTGATATTTTCGCCTTCCGGCGGCTCTGTCGGAATTGGTTTTGCGGTTCCTGTAAACACGGCCAAGCGTGTGGTAACCGAGCTGATGCAGTTCGGCAGGGTGCGCCGCGGCTGGATAGACGCAACAATGGTGCAGCTTTTCCCGTCTCTTGTGCGTTATGCGAACCTTTCTGTCGATTCGGGGCTGCTTGTTTCCCGTACCCGCAGAAACGGGCTTGCAGAAAGAGCCGGTCTAAGGCAGGGGAGCGAGCCTGTTCAGTACGGGCGTTCCGTTATCTATCTTGGCGGCGACATTATTACATCGGTGAACGGTTTAAAGGTGGGGACACTGGCCGATCTTTATGCAGCACTGGAAGCCTGCAAGCCCGGTGAAAGCGTCAGCGTCGGCATTATCCGCGGCGGCGCGGAAAGCACTCTGGAAGTTACCCTGGCCGACAGGGAAGAAGTGGTGTCTCAATAAATTACCCCAATGCCGAGACTGCCGAGGACGCTGTTAACTGAACCACGCCGCTGCCCTACAGTTTTAATAATTCCAGCCGGTTTTCCGCGCCGGTTTTAAAATAAATATTGCTGATATAATTTTCTACTGTACGCAGACTAATGTTAAGGTTCTGGGCTATTTGCTGGTTGGTTTTGTTTTGCTTTATCAGATTAAGTACCGTTATTTCCCGCTTGGTAAATCTGGCATGAATGCTGGATGCTTCGTGTAACGCGCCGGTGTATTCATCGGGAACAAACAGTCCGCCCTGCAGTACGGTGTCTATGGCAGAGATCAGTTCGGTCTTGGTTCCGGTTTTTGGTATATAACCGGACGCTCCCAGCGACAGGGCGGAACGTATGCGGAAGGGGTCTTCCAGGACTGAACAGACAAGTACCGGCGGCTTTGTCTGCAGCGACGTCCGGCAGAAGTCGTCAAGAAAGGAAAGGAAATCGAGCCCATTCTCTTCGCCTAATAAAATGTCCAGTATTATAAGCGAGGGGAGAGTTTTCGCATCTTTAATAATGCACTGCGCTTCACTCAGGCTGGTAGCTTGTGCGCTTATAGAAAAACGGCCTGTTTCTTCGAGGCAGGCTGCAAGACCATAATTAAGCATGGGGTGATCATCAATCAACATTACATTAAAAGTTGGAGCATTCATTTCTTAATTATTACTTGGCAGTTCCAGGCGCACAAGGGTTCCTTCACCAGGCTCGCTGGTAATTGTTAATTTACCGCCCAATATTTCAGCTCGTTTGCCCATGCTCCATATTCCAAGCCGGGCAGGTTCGGCGGCTGATAAACGGAACGGTGAGTTTTCCCTGGAAGGATCAAAACCCTTACCGTCGTCGGATATGCCTATGTACTCTCCTTCCGTTCCCCGCATAATGACTATTGCTTCGGAGGCATCTGCGTGTTTTTCAATATTGTTCAAAGCTTCCTGCACGATTCGAAATACCTGCAGTTGTTGTTCCTGGTTTAAAAAGGCGAGCCTTGAACCTTCTATTATTTCAGCACGGCAGTCTATTCCGGTGCGCTTGCTGAAATCCATGCATAGCCGCCGAATTGCATCGCCCATGTCCTGGAACCGGAAGTCCGGCGGCACTAAATTGTCGCATATATCCCGTACCCTGCGGATAAGGGCGGACTGGGCTGCGGCAGCTTCCTCACAGAGCTTTTCACGTTCGGCGCCATCTGCGGTGCGGCTGATTTTTTCCATGCCCAGCGAAAGACAGCGCAGATCCTGGGCTATGGTGTCGTGTAACTCCCTGCTGATTCGTTCCCGCTCTGCTTCCTGGGCCAGGAGGAAGGCATGGGAAAAACCGGCCCCTTGGGCTTCCCGGTTTATGGAACGCATGAGCGTTTTGCTGAGAATTACGACTGCGGCGGCGCTTAGAATAATAAAGGCGAGGAATACAATAAGCAGCCGGTAATATGCGGCGCCAGAAAAGCGCTCGACACGGTTATTCCATTCCAGCAGCGAACCAAGGGCAGCGCGAATATCACCGGATAGCAGCAGGGCTTGCTCCTGTTCGCCGCTTGCCAAAGCACCGCGAAAATCCGCAATAAGTTTTACCATGTCGGTATTTTCGAAGGGCTCCCCAAGAGGGATTAGCCTGAATATGCGGTGCATGTCCGAACCTTGAAAGGCCAGCGCCGACAAATAAAGAAGATCGGCTGCATTAAGAAGGGCTTCATCTGCGGCGGTATTATTCTGAAGCTGCCATTCGTGCAGGCGGCGTTCAATGGCTGTCCATTGATTAGCCATCTCCTGCACAGAGGGAGCCTGCGCAGATGCGGGGTGAATGCCCGGGATCATTAGTACTGCACTGATTAACAAAAGGTGTTTCATAACTATCATGCCAATACTTCAAACAGCGAGCCAATCATATACAATGGAACTGAATGTAAAGCATTATTTCTACCCATGTTTTTTAACGAAATTCTTACTGCCGTTTTTGGGTTATATTCTTCCATGTAAACCTTTAGTGATTTTGACTGAGTGTTTCTTTCTGATTTAACCTCTATCGGTATAATTTCGTTTTTATACTGCATAATAAAATCAACCTCCGCAGCGCCTTTATCGCGCCCCCAATAAAACAGCGGATTATCACAGGTCGCTTTCAATTCCTGGCAGACATACTGTTCTGTTATTGCTCCGTGAAAATCATGGAATATTTTAGGATCGGCTTCGTAAAATGCAGTCAAGTCAACATTTGTTATTGCACATAATAAACCAATGTCAAGCATAAACAGCTTAAACGCCTCACGAACTTGGTCCCGTGCAAGCGGAAGTTTTGGCGATAAAGTACGCGGAACTTTGTAAACCAGACCTGTATTTACAAGCCAATCCATTGCATTCTCAAACTCGCTGGCGCGGCCGCCTGTTTTTATATCGCTGTAAATAAATTTTTTCTTTTCCCGGGCAAGATGAACAGGTATAGAATCCCATAACATTCGCACTTTGGGAATATCATGCGGGAGTATATGTTTTGTAAAATCATTTTTGTAGTTATTCAGTATTTCTTTTTGTATATCGCGAACTTTATTCAGACTTTGGGATTGGGCATAACAGTCCACTGCCGCCGGCATACCGCCAATGTAGAAATATGTTTTTAGCATATTAATTAGTAAATCGGATAAACTTTCCAGTAGAGGAAGGTCCAGGCTTTTTATGGCTTCTGCCAGCTTTTCGTGCCCTATGGCTTCTAAAAATTCATAAAAAGACATGGGGTAAAGGGTCAGGCTGTTTACCTGCCCAACAGGGAATTTGCCGGCAGCAACACCCAAAAAACTGCCTGCTGTTACAATGTGATATTGCGGGGCGTTTTCATTGAAATATTTAAGGGAATCTTTTGCCCGCTGACATTCCTGCAATTCATCAAAAATGATCAAGGTTTTTTCCGGGATAATATTAACGTTAAAACGGCTTTCAAGAGCATTGATTATTCGGACCGGTTCAAGGTCTTTTTGAAAAAAACTGCTCATTTGCTCGTCATCATCAAAATTTACATAAACAATTTGTTCGTATTCCGTTTGCCCAAACTCTTTTAAAAGCCAGGTTTTACCCACCTGCCGTGCCCCATATAATATCAAGGGCTTGCGGTTTTTCGAGTTTTTCCAATTTTTTAAGGCTTCCAGTGCGTATCTTTTCATTCTTTATCACCTATACAGCAATTTTATCGTAATCTTTACAGTTTTTCAAGGGACTTTCTGTAATATATATACACTTTTACGGGTGACTTTCTGTAATATATTTACAGTTTTTCAAGGGACTTTCTGTAATATGAACACACTTTTACGGGGTACTTTCTGCAATTTACAGTTTTGCAAAAAAATGTAAAAAACCAGCTATTTAATATTTGTGCTGTTGAATCTTATGTAAAATAAGGATATAATTGTTACAGCAATGGAGGATGTATGCTGAATATCAAACCAGTATCAGATTTAAGAAATTATACAGATGTTCTAAAAGATATAAGTTCCGGTTCTCCTGTTTACCTTACAAAAAACGGCAGGGGGCGCTATGTTATTCTTTCCATGGAAGATTATGAAAAAAATGAAGCAATTATTAAACTAATGACGGAGCTGGAAAAAGGCAGAATATCCGGGGAAAAAGAGGGCTGGAGTACATTAAAAGAAGTTCGAAAAGAATTCGGAGTTTTTAGTGATTGATCCTGTTCTTTCTGCAGAAGCAAGACGAGATCTCCAAAGTATTCAAGATTACATTGCAGATGAACAAGAGAGTCCAAAAACGGCATTAAAGGTTATCGAGGATATTCTTGATAGAATAGAAAGACTGTTAAGTTTTCCTGATACTGGAACATTATTGTCTCCAAAAGTTAATTTTCCAACCACATATCGCTATGCAAGGGCAGCGGGTTATCTGATTTTTTACCGCCATGAAAATGATAAAGTATTTGTTGATAGAATAATTCATGAAAAAAGGAATTATATTGCTATTTTATTTCCGGAATCCATGTGAACACTATGAGAAAAAAGAAGGCGGCAATTAAGATAATCCTTCTCTGCATTCTGGCGGCGGCGGCAAATAACGGTCTTAATATTCTGTGCATTGATATTATTAAAATACCGCTGTTTCTGGATACGGTATTTACAGCAGCCGTAAGTTTCACTGTAGGCCTTGTTCCCGGTCTGATTACGGCACTGCTTACCCAGGCAGGATCCAGTTTCCGGGAAGGCAGCACCAACCCCTTTGTACTGTGCAGCTTTGCCGAAGTGCTGCTGATATGCGCTCTTAATCCGCTTGCGGCAAAGAAGAAGCCGCTCAACGGAGAGCAGTCAGGCGATTTAAAAAGAAGCCGGCCGCAGACAAGCGCCACAGTGGTTAGTATTTTTGCCAGGCTGCTGTTGTTGTACATTGTTTCCTGTCTTGCCATAAGTATTCTGGGCGGGATAATTGATTTTGTGTACCATGGTCTATTTTCCATGTCCAAACCTTATTTTAGCGCCGAGGATTCCTTTAAGATAAGCCTGATGCGCGGCGGCACACCCATGCTTGTTATAAATATCCTTTCGCGAATTCCCGTAAATATTGTGGATCGCTTTGTTGTAATTTTCGGCGGGTTTTTTCTTTCAAGAGGATTGAGAAAGATTTTCAGTGCCTCTTGATACCGGGCTTATGTTATCGCCTCATCAAATTCTTGCATTAGGTCTTCGGCAAGATATTTTTCGCTTCTGCAATGCATATCAGAGATGCCCTCCCGCATTTCCTGGTAAATTTGAGATTTATAAAACAGATCCAGGGCTTCTCTTTTGGAAATATTTCTCATTGCGGCAAATGTATCTATTACACCGCAATATGTAAGCATCAGAATTGCTGGATCGGCTTTCATATTTTTTCCATTCCTGTGAATTTAAGGTAATTATCAATAACTACCTGATTTTTAAAACAATATTGGATATTCGGTTTTTCATAACGTAATCGTTTTATTGCTTCTTCTTTTCCTATATAACCCCGGAAAAAAAGTGTCAGGGTATTATATACATCATCATTGGCAATACCGCCTATTACAAGATCATAATTCCCGCTAAATTCGCCCCGCCTGCATTTTACAATATATTCCAGCCACGGTTCAGAGTATGTTTCAAACTCCAGTATGGATACACTTTTCCGAAGATCCAATTCATCAATATCATACATTGAAACTGTTCCGTAGCCAAACCGGCGTTTAAAACGGCCTGTCCAATTTATAGCCTGTGATTTAATTGTTGTTGTGTAAAACCCTTTCCCAAAATCTGTGTTATTGCGGGAGAAAGAAATATCAGGCTTTTCTATTGTATAACGAGAACCATGGTAAAGGATCATTTCAGTAATCCTTTTTCTTGCATTATTTCAACAATATCATTTACAATGTACTCTTTTCCCTGAGTATGAAGGGCGTCATAGCAGGGGATGATATAATTATCGAGTATATCGCTTTTTTCTGTCAGGAGTTTGTATGCATCGTCCCCCTTAAGCCCCAGATATTCTGCGACATTTTCAATGCAAAATACCGCAAATACCAATTCTTTCGTATCCATTAACTGCCATTTTAATTCAAGGGCATGGTTTTATCAAGGATGTGTATTGATACTAAACCGTGCCCTTCTATTGCTAAACCGCAGACATTGTAAGGCAAGTTACTGTTTTATAAGCCCCTGGTCGCTCAACATTATCATTTGCGGAGCAGAACCTCCTGAGGAAGGGTGCCCAAGTGTTAGTTTGTCTCCGCTCACGCTCCATGTAACGGTTGCCACTACCACCCCACTGTAGGTAAACCTCAACTGGGTCCCATTGACTGTCCAAGTGCCACTATTCGTTAAGAAATTTCCTATGCCATTGGCATTCATGGTTATAACAGTATCTTTTGTTACGCTTGCTATCCAGGTTCCTACCAGGGCCGCTGGAGGATAGCCCCAGGGATTATAGTACATCGATACGTTCTTTGAGCCTGTTTCAATGCCGGTTCTGGTAATGTAAACACTTGCATAGCCGCTTCCGCTGACCGTGATGGGCGACAGGGTTCTGATAGTACCGCTGCCGGAAAGCGTTGCGCTTCCCATTGATGCGTTCCCGCTTAAGCTGATGTTACTTTCAGTTAAAACGCCGGGGTCTGCGCTGAAAGAAAAGGTAAGGGCTGTAGTCGTGGTGGTTGCATTGCCGTTGGCTGTAACAGAGTAAGTAATATCTTGTGGGCCCTGGTACACATAAACGCTCTTTTCGCTTGGGTCAATGTTGAGTGTATAGGTGCTGTTAATGAAAACAGTTAAATTGCCGGTTGTGGTTACGGTGATGGGCGACAGGGTTCTGGTGGTACCTGTACCTGTCAAGGTTGCGCTTCCCTTCGATGCGTTCATACTTAAGAATATATCGCTTGCTGTTAAATAAGGACTGGGTTCTTGACTGAAGGTAAATGTAAGAGCTGTGGTTGCGGTGGTCGCATCGCCATTGGCTGTAACAGTGTAAGTTATATCTATGCCCGTGTACACAAGCATGCCCTTATTGCCGGTTTCTATACCGGTTCTGTTTATGGAAACCGTCGCCCAACCTGAACGGCTTACGGTGATAGGCGACAAGGTTCTGGTGGTACCTGTGCCTGTCAATGTTGCGCTTCCTTTTGAAGCAGGGCCGCTGACATTTATACTGCTTGCTGTTATATCGCCGGGGTCTTCACTGAAGGTGAAGGTAAGAGATGTAGTTGTAGTGGTTGCATCGCCGTTGGCTGTAACAGTGTAAGTTATTGGGTCGCTTACTTCCTCCAAATACACATCCACGTTCTTTGAATCCGATGTTATGCCTGTTCTGCTGATACTTACCGATGCCGAACCGTTAGCGCTTACGGTAATCGGCGACAGGGTTCGGGTGGTACCTGTGCCTGTCAAGGTTGCGCTTCCCTTTGATGCGGAGCCGCTCACGTTGATATCGCTTGCTGTCAGAGCGCCGGGATCTGTGCTGAATGTAAAAGTAAGGCTGGTTGTAGTAGATGCTGTTGAGTTGCTATCGCCTGTAACGGTATAGGTGATATCGCTGATACCGCCACCGTCGCCTTTTTTGTAATAGGTGTCCGGCGCAAGGCCGCTGCCAAAGGAAGCAAGGCCTCTATCGTCAAAGAGCGTCAATGCCGTTCCATTGATAACATAGGAAATTTCACCCTGAGCTATTCCCGAAACTCTTGTCGTAATCGTAGTGTCGGTTGCGGTATAAGTCAGTAGTCCCTGGGTAGGCAAACCGCCGACTATGTAACTTCCATCGGATTTAAACTCGTAGTTTGCCGGAAGACCCATCGGATTATCCGCAAGCTCTTGGTTAATATACCATTTTGCTATGAGCGCTTCTTGTGGTGTTCCGCCGCTGCTTTCTCCCTCTTTATAAACCGGTACGTTCTTTGTACCTGCTTCGATGCCTTCTTTTGAAATGGAGACCGTCGCCGTTCCGGTTGCGCTTACAATAATTGGCGACAGAGTCCGGTTAAAACCGCCGCTGGCTACCAATGTGGGGTTGGCTCCCAAAGCAGCATTACCGCCCAGAGTAATGTCGCTAACATTTAAGGTTCCCGGGTTTGTGCTGAAGGTAAAGAGAAGGCTGGTTGTGGTAGCGGCGCTTGATGAGCTGTTACCCGTAACCGTGTAGGTGATATTGCCGCTGCTGCCTCCGGCTTTTTTATAATATGTTCCCTCTATGCTTTGGAAACCGCCTGTACTGCCGGAAAGAATCATTGAAGTTCCGTTAATTTGAAATAGTATATCGCCTACGGTGAATCCATTCGACATAGTAAAGGTGATGGTATCGCCGCTTACGCTATAATTATACGGCGCTTCAGCTCCGCTCGGCCCTGCCAGGAATCTTCCGTCGGATGTAAATTCAAACATCATATAAACCAATGTCTCATTATCTGCTAAATCCTGACTGGTGAACCACTTTGCGACTAGCGCCTCTGGAATAGTACCGCCGCTGGGGCCCTCGTCTCCCTCCAGGTATACCTGCGGATTCTTGGGTTCCGATTCAATGCCGTCTTTCGTAATGGAAACCGTCGCAAGGCCGGTGGCGCTCACCGTAATGGGCGACAGGGTTCTGGAAGTGCCGGTGCCTGTTACTGTTGCGCCGCTTCCTTTAGAGGCATTCCCACCAACGCTGATATCTCCTGCCGTTAAAGTTCCCGGGTCTACACTGAAAGTAAAGGTAAGGCTGGTCGTGGTTGTTGAACTCGAAGAACTGTTGCCCGTAACGGTGTAGGTAATATCACCGCTGCCGGCTTTTTTGGTAAGCCCCAGATCGCTGTAACTTTTAAGTGTTGTTGCCATAGGCCCGGATGAAGGATCGCCAAGCGTTAAAGTATCGCCGCTAATGCTCCAGGTTACAGTTGTTACAACACCGGAGATGGTAAGTCTTAGCTCAGAACCTTTTACTTTCCAGCTATCAACAGGGGAAGCTCCCATTGTTCCCGTTCCGTCGGCATTGATGGTAAATACAGGCGATACGCCCGACGATAACCAGGTTCCTACCAGTGCTGCCGGCGGATTACCCCAGGTATCAGGAGGTGTTGACGACCCTCCTCCGGGATCGCCGCAGCCGGTAATCCCGGCCATTAATACTACTGCCAGAGTGAGCAAAATTTTTCCCATGTTCTTCATAAAAGAACCTCCTTTTTGTGGCTTCTAACCCATATAAGCCGTTTTTTTGGCCTGGGCATCAAAAATGATACAGGTAGTTTAAATTTTGCACATCAGTGTGAACGCACGGTTTTTGCTAAAAAATTGACTGTTTTGCATAAGCGCTGTTGTTTTTATACAGACAGTGATATAATTATTTTAGTATATGAAATACGGATTACCCGACAGGGAAGAAGTGGTATCTCAATAAATTACCCCAATGCCGAGGCCGCCGAAGGCGCCGTTATCTGATCCCCTGAACCACGCTCCTGCCAGGAATGAAAAAACAAGATTTGACGGCGGCGGGTAAAAACGTACATCGGCGCCGGTCGTTATCATAACTCGGTCGTTAAATAGAATATCTTTTTGCATATCGGAAAAATCGAATTCGGAGTTCACGGACAGGCCGGCGTTCAGCCATGCTCTGCGGTAAAGGGCGCCGGCGGATAGTTCCAGCCGGGGGACGGGGTCTTCGGGGCCGGGCCAGCGCATGCCCGGGCTGAAGATGAATGAAAATTTCGTAAGCTCCAGAGATAACGGCAAATACAGGAGCGCGCCGCGGTTCAGACCGGGGGAGGCTTCTGTATCTTCAGCCCATGCGTATCCGGCTCCGGCGGCGAGAGCCAGCGGCAGATTGTTGTCGCCGCCGAGAATGCTGTACTTGGCGGAGCCGGCGAAGCCCCATTCAGCGGAACCATCGAAGTGAGGATTGGCGTTTAATACCGCCGCTATTTCCAGCCGGTCAAGGAATGAGAACCTAAGGCCGGCTTCAAACGGCAGCCTGGAAAAAGCATCTTCCCTGGAATTAAACTTGCCAAAGAGAATTCCCCCTTCAATCTGAAAACTCCCTGCCGGAAGTACATGCGGGGCGGGCGTAAAGGCAAGGCCGGAGAAACCTGTATAAAGAGAGAGCGGAAAGATATTAATCGAATAACTAATTTCTGTTTCCAGTTTTATAATTTGCGGTTCAGTTGTATCAGGATAAAATTCCTGGTCAACCGCAATCTCTATGAGAGCGGTGTAAATTCCTTCCGGCAGAACATCACCATAAATGTCTCTGCCGTTCCATGATGCAGACTGGAACCAACTGCTAAAGGGGCCAAGGGCGCTTTCATAAACTACAAAGCCGTTTTTATCCGTTATTGTCAGGGTTCCCGTTCCCGGCGCGGTAGCTTCAAACCTGTATTCGTTAATGCCAAGATTACTGGAATTTTTCGGATTAAAACGGCTGCGGCTTTGGGACGCTTTTTCCAGTCTGAATTCCGCCGGCTTCAATTCGATATTTACCGATGTTGTTCTGTCTTCGGTAATGAGCGCTGTCGTTGTTGCATCTTCCCAGCCGAATGCGCGAACCCTTATCGTTCTATAACCAACCGGCAGGCTGATCATCACCATGTTTTCACCCGTTGGCCTTGAAATAATTGATTCGCGCCCTTCTGCGCTGCCGGCGAACACCTGGGGAATGCATGGCAGCGAATCCGGACTGCCGGCAGCCCGGTGTACGGAAACAAGCGCCTGCCCTCGGGCTTCTTCCATTTCGATTGATACTGTCAGCCTATTGTTGTTGCTGATTGTTACCCTGAAGTATCTGTCTTTGTAGCCGTCCTTGCTTAGACGGATATTGTATTCGCCGGGCCTTAGCCTGTCGAATCTTGCAGGTGTTTGGGTGCGTTCTATGCCGTCGATAAAAACCCTTACTCCCCTTGGATTTGTATTGATAACGAGACCCCTGCCATCTGTTTCTTCAAAATTATCCCCGATGATATTACTTACATTACTTGCCGCATACAGGGTAAAGAGAGTGCAAAAAAATAACAACGGCAGGCAAAAGATTCTTCGGCGGCACATTCCATGATTCTAATACAAGGGACAATGTAAGTGAAGCTCTAATTGTAATTTACGGGAAATACAGAGGGAAGCGCCGGTTCCTTATCCGGCAGGCTGCCGTTTTGCCTGAAGCTCCACCATGCGTTTTCCGAAAAAATCAGATGATCCAGGAAATGAATTCCGAGAATAACCGCCGCCGATTGCAGCCTTGTGGTTATCTCCTCGTCTTCCGGTGAAGATTTAAGTTGCCCCGACGGATGGTTATGAGCAACGCAGAATGCCGCCGCCCTGTCCTGGATTAGATCGGCAAAGACTTCCCGCGGGTGGACAATTGTCTTGTTCACAAGGCCCATTGTTACCATTCTTACCGCAAGTACCTCGTGGGCGCCGTTCAGGGACAGGCTGATAAAACGCTCCTGCTTGCGATCCGCATAATGCCTTACCAGGGTAAAAATATCCGATGGCTGCTTGATTCGGGCCGAGAATGAGCCGTACCGCCGCCTGCCGAATTCGAGCATTGCAGCAACCGCACATGCTTTTGCTTCGCCCAGCCCGGCCAGATTGGAAATATCCCTGAAATCGGGAATATCCTTGTTTTGATCAAGAAACCACAGTAATTCCCCGGCCAGCGCCTTCACGTTTTTGCCCCGAATCCCCGTATTCAGGAGAATTGCAAGCAGTTCAATGTCCGAAAGCGCAGCCGGCCCTGTTTTCATCAGCTTTTCCCGCGGGCGATCTTCTGCGGGCAGGTCTGTTATGGCCCTGCCGTCTTTTTCCCCGCCCCCATAAGTTTTATTAATAATGCTTTTCATACTATATATATGGCGCGTCCCCGCGTGGTGCTTTACCGAGCTTATTCAAAATTACGGCAATACCATAAATGTGCAACGCTTACGAATAAATCGGTGGGGAATCCAGATGTTTACCGGAAAAAACACCGATACAAAAGCATGGATAAATTGATAACAAGAAATTTTCTTTTGGCTGTGCCGGTGATCTTTTTGCTGTTTTCCTGTGCAAGCATTTCGGGCGGGCGGGCTGGCGTTGCGGAGGAAAGGGCGCCTGTGGAAAGGCTCCAGCCGCCGGAATATATAATGGGGGAGGGAAGCGTCACGGGGGAAAAACTAGCGTATTTTCTGGGATTGAACAATCCACAGGCAGACAGTGATTTCACGCTGATACTTGCAGGACTGTATATCGAAGAAGCCGCTGCCGAAGGGGTGAACCACGATACCGCTTTCGCCCAGATGTGCCTGGAAACCGGTTACCTGCGCTATGGCGGATTGGTCTCGCCGGAGCAGAACAATTTCTGCGGCCTTGGCGCCATTGGCCCCGGGCAGCCCGGCGAGGTATTCCCCGACCCCCGCACCGGTGTGCGCGCGCACATTCAGCACTTAAAGGCTTACGCCAGCGAGGAGCCCCTGAACACGGAATTGGTTGATCCGCGCTTTAAGTGGGTGCGCCGTGGTTCCAGCCCCACCATTCAGGGGCTTTCGGGAACATGGGCTGCGGACAGAACTTACGACAATAAAATTGCCAGTATACTAAACCGGCTCTACGATTTCTCTTTTGAGTGATGAAATGTCTCGGTGCCAATTAAGGAGTATCGGGTCTATCCGGATCCGGGTCTCCTGAAATGGTATCGGTAAACATTAAATCGAGATCAGAATCGGGCGGAAAAAAAGAGTTGCCCGTACCCTTTGTAATTTTCATTCCTCTGCTTATGTCAAGGACCGCATTGGGACCCTCCGGAACGCTGGTAAACCCGTACATTTCCAAATCATCAAAACTGCCTGCACTTGCGGGACAGATAACTACCGAGGCGTAATTTGCACGTCCCGTCCATGTTCTTGTATATGTGGGCGGTGAATCCGGAAAGTACAATTCAATCTCCTGAACTTCTGCTGAAAGCGGAATACTTTTATCGCCGGATGATTTTCTTCCCTCGGCTACATGGGTATCCGCTGAACTTCTTGCATTGGAAAGCTGTACATACACTTTGTAGGGTATAGCTGTGCCGTTAAGTGCTGCAGGTATGTTTCTTACCGTAATGGTAACGACATTGGCGGGGGAATCCGGCTCGTCTGAGCAGGCGGTAAGAATAAACGAAAAGATCAACATAGCTCCCATCATAAAAAAAACAAATTTCTTCATAAAATAATTCCTCCATACTGTTTGTTAATTGATGCTTTACAAATTGTATCATTTCGTAATAAAGTAGTCAAGTAAGGAAAAACGTCTGGTTTTCCGGGAAATACAAGGGTTCGTGTCATCATTAATTGCTGGATGGTATATATGAAGAAAAGCGCAGTCATTTTATCCCTGTTTATGGCCTTATCGGGAGGTGTTTTTGGCATAGATTTATCCCCGAGCGCCGGCGCAGGCGGGTTATTAGGCTATAATTTCACCAGATACAAAATGGAAGCCGGTGGTACGGTATCGCATCAAAGCATGGACAGGCTGAATTATGCCGGTTTTTTGTTTTTTGACGCCACTTACGGGGAATTTGCCATTTTGATCCAGGGCGGAAACAATAATTATGATGAAAACATGGTTTACAAGGATTCTGCGCTAATGGCTGGAAATGGGGCAGGAACCGAAACCAGCCTTGGTTTTTCACTGCTGGGAAAATATCCCTTTACAATCGACGAAAAAATCTCCTGGTTTCCCATGTTTGGCTTTGAGTATCAGATTTCTTTAATGCAAAGACGAAAACCGGAAGGGGATATTGAATATAACCGCGCAAAGGGACATTTGATTGCGGATAGAGACAAGGACGATAAGCCGTATTCAATGTCAGCATGGAATTCATTCTGGATTGATGTCGGAGCCGGCCTTGATTACAACTTTGCAGAACGGTTGTTCCTGCGAAGTGAACTGTTGTTCGGTTTCAGGCTGCCTACGGGCTATGAACTCGGCTCGCTGGAAAGGGTAAAAAAAGAAACAAAGGATAATAATCCCAAACTTACGGGGCTTACCGGCGGCCCAGCGATCAAAATAGGCATTGGTTACCGGTTTTAGTCTCGACTATTGTTTGATTTTTTTATATACTGAACGAAATGGGCAGATCCAAGAGTTTCCAGGTTGATCAGAAAGTTGTGTACCCCAGCCAGGGAGTTGGCGTGATCAAGTCCATTGTTCAGAAAAAATTCAAAGATACAAAAATTCCCTATTATATTATCTATCTTGAAGTTACTGATATGACCATAATGGTTCCTGTTGACAAGGCGACGGAGCTTGGTATCCGCCACACAGTTTCCAGGGATGAGGCGATGAAAGCCCTGGAACTTATCAGCGAGGATTACGAGCCCATCCCTTCCGACTGGAAGATGCGCTATCAGATGAATTTGGATCTGTTAAAAAAAGGGAGTGTTCGTGACATCGCAAGCATTGTGCGCTCTCTTTACCACCGCAGCAAGGTTAAAGAGCTGCCCATTCTTGAACGGAAACTTTACGACTCCGCATTGAAGCTGCTGGAAGATGAATTGTCCATTTCCCTGCGCAAATCCAAAGACGAGGTGGAAAACATGATCTTTACCCGTCTTGAACTCCGGTAAACGTGGCTGGCGAATGTCATATCGCGGCTGTTATATGTGCGGCCGGCCAATCATCACGAATGAAAGGTAAAAAGAAAGAGTACTGCCTGCTCGATGATTCTATTACAGTGCTGGGTAAGGCGGTTTCTGCCTTTGCTTCGGTGCCTATCATAAAGACCATTGTTATTACCATTCCCGAAGGTGATGATGCTGCCGCCCGCCGCGCGCTGCCGCCCGAACTTTTGGCGGCAAAGCATCCGCAGCTTCTTTTTACTGCCGGCGGCAGCACACGCCAGGTATCCGTGCATAATGCCCTCGCGGCGCTTTCCGCCCATAACCCGCGTTATGTGCTAATACATGACGGCGCCAGGCCGTGGGTAAACCCTGTTCTTATCGAAAGAATTATTGAGGCGGTAAAAAAATATGGCGCCGTCATTCCCTTGCTGCCCCTTACGGATACCCCCAAGGAATGTGATGTCCCGTTATGCGAAACCTGGGCGGAAAGCCGCGGCAGTGAGCCTCCTGCGGTTTTTATTAAACAGCATCTTAAAAGAGCCAATACCGGCATTGCCCAGACCCCGCAGGCTTTTGCCTTTCCGGAAATATTACACGCTCATGAAAAAGCTGCAATGCACAGCGGCGAAGACTATACCGATGATGCCGGGGTCTGGGGCGCCTTTTACGGAAAAGTAGCGGTTGTTCCCGGCTGCGAAAAAAACCGGAAAATAACCTTTCCCGGGGATATTGAACGGCAATGACACCGGAAAATAATCGGCTAAAATGGTACTTTGTAAGCTTCTGTTTTTTTTTAATTTTGTCCTGCGCCCGCTCCAATGACGGGGCTTCTGTTCAGGTTCAGCGCACGGTTCCGCCCATTGCGGTTTTACAGCCCGGAGAATACCCCTTGTGGTTTCAGCTAACGGACGGGGGCCCTGTTTTGCTCGAAACAATAGAAGACGCCCTCTATTCCGCCGCTCTGGTTCCCTGGCCGCTTTCAGAACATGTTCGTTTTGTTCTTGCAGGGGAAGACGGGCTTTTATTTGCGGTAAACCGCAGTGGTTTCCTTAAATTTGCCCCCTGGCAGGGCGGGGATTCAGGGCTGGGGCTGTTTCGTTTTTCGGGCGGCGATTTTTGGCGGCAGTATACGGCAGGGGCATTTTTTCTATATGACGGCAGCCCTGCGGCGCTTTTGTACCTTGATGACCGTTTTCTCGATACTGATTTTCCTGCGCCCAGTCCCAGAACATGGACATTCAATATGGAAACCGGTAAACCCTTCCCGCTGGACATTCCCGCACTGGAACAATTTCCCGCCGAGGAAGGCTGGGGTGTTGACAGTCTAAGACTGGGCAATGACGGCTTTTGGTATTACAGGGCGGTTAAAAATGATGCAGAAGCGCCGCAGGTGCGCATGCTTCGCACAGACGATCTGTCGCAGACGGGGGAGGACGTGCCGCTGGGTGTTTTTTTGAATTCCGCCATGGGCGTACCCCTGCATGACGCCGGCGAGCCTTTGAGGAGTATATTGTCAGCCGCTTTTGCCACGACCGGCGCCGAAGCCGCCCATGTTTTATCGCCTGATTTTTTGCAGCCGCACTTTTACATGAAGGATTCCGAAAGCGATCCCTATCTTCTGGTTTTTTACGATTCAGGCGGCAGTGAAGATTTTGCCCTCGCCGTCCTCCCAACAGGCGCAGGACTGTTTTTATCCGGCACAGAATACCAGGTCTTCTCCCTGCCGCCACTGCCCCAGGGTTTTGTTTATACATGGCTGGGCATGACAGGGGACAGCCTAATCGCCTGTTGGGAGGAGCAGGAGGATTACAATACCGGCGCCGCGGGGTTTATGGTGGTTAGGCGGGATAGTTATTTTTCCCATAAACAACAAACGGGAACTGCCCAAAAATCTTCGCCAAAGGGGAGCATTGTCGTACCTGAATAAATTACCACGCCAAGTTTGAAGCGCTCTTTTACCGCTTCTTTCAGGAGTTTTAATCCGTTAAAGTCATTTATGTTTGGAGTTGAATTGAGTTTTACCTCTATACCGATTACTTTATTATCTTTTTCCAGAACAAAATCCACCTCTTTTTGATCCGAAGTTCTAAAATGGGAAATTTCCAGTCCGGTTATGGAAGAGGCGTTTTTAACTATCTCGGTTGCGATGAAATTTTCAAAAACGCGTCCCATGGCAGTGCGATCATTGTCATAAATATCTTTCAGCTTACGCCTGAGTAAATAGGCAAGCAGATTTGTATCAGTAAAAAAAAGTTTTGGCGATTTGGTAAAACGCTTGCTTAGATGATTTTGCTTTGCCCATGCAGGAATTTCAAAAAGAACAAATGTATTGATGGCTGCCGCCTTGTACCGTTCATAAGTTTTTATATCAAGGCCGGCTTCCTGTGAGATCTGGCTGTTATTAAGCAAGCCGCCGGCACGCATTGCCAGAAAAGAAAAAAGCATGATCATTTTTGATGGCTCTCGAATATCTGTAACTGTGCGGACATCACGCTGGATCAATATGCTAAGATAATCACCAAACCATTGTTCTCTGTCAATGTTATGGTTCAATGCCGGTTCGGGAAAAGTCGCGTTTTCAATTATCTCCAATAAATTATATTTGTTGTAAGATCGATATTCAGTTTTCTCTCCAAAAAGACGGGTGATAAAATTTACGCCGGTTTGCATGTATTCGCTTGAAGAAAAAGGTAAAAGAGTAAATACAGACATTCTGCCAACCAAGGCTTCAGCAAGCCGGGGCAGGGCCATTAAATTAGCTGAACTTGTAAGAAGGAACAGGCCGGTTCCCTTGCCCTTTTCCCGGTATTTATCGATCTGTATCTTTAAATAGGGAAAAATTTCCGGCACAAGCTGAACTTCATCAATTATTTTTAATCTGTCGATGGGGAGTGAATTTATAAATTTGACAGGGTCGCTTTTTGCCGCAGTAAGATTGACAGGGGTATCAAAACTGAGATAATTGTGCCGTTCTTCCGGATATGCATTTTTCGCCAGGGTAGATTTTCCGCACTGGCGGGGACCATTAAGGTAAACAAGCGGCCTGGTATGCAGCGTTTGTCTAAGCCAATTCTCCAGATTTCTTCTGAAATATCCCATTTTTCACCTCTTGCAAAATTGGTATCATCATACCAGAAATTATAGGCATATAATCCCATAATTGCAAGGATTTATGGATAAAAAAAGACGATGCGCCTGGACGTCCGGGCCGAAGCCCGATGCGCACCGTCTGATTATGAGAGTTTATCCCTCACGGTACTAACATTATCGGCTTGGCTGCGGCGGGACTTTAGGGGATTATTTCCCCTCCAATTCCCCTAAATTAGCCTCTACGGCTTGTGCCAGCGAACGGTAAAGGGCGGCGGAAGATTTTAGAAAAATGTTGAAGGGGTCGCCCTCCTTTCCCTCTGTTTCGGCGCTTTCCGCCGGCGGGAAAAGGAAGCCGGCTGCTTCTTTCACCTCGCTGTTGGCGATTATTCGGGCAACTTCGTCCATGATTTTTAAGATTTTATCCCGTTCTATGGGGTTTGGCCTGGTTTTTAGGGCTTTTTCGGCTGTTGCCTTCCCTCTTTCCGCCGCGGTTTTTACGCGCTGGAGGCCCCCCAACAGGGTCGAAACCGCTTTTTTATAGCGTTCATCCCTGGCATTTTTTTCCTGCGGCTTAAAAAAACTTGCTTCAATATGAGCGAATATCGTTTCGAGGCGCTCGTCTATTTCGCCGCGGCGGACTGGCAGGGCGATAAGGTCTTCGATATTTTTAGATTCAAGACCGTTGATTGCCAGGCCGCCAGAAAAAAGAGAGTAATTGCTGATCTCCGGGTGCTGGCTAAAGCGGTTTTCGAACCAGGCGGCGTAAAGGGAAAGGCGGCGGTCGGTGAGAACCTGTCCGCCCGATGTGGAAGGCGCAGAAAAGGGAAGGCCGTCCCTCAGCGCGCGCAGGAGCCAGGTTTCCGCCGGTTTTGTACGGTGCGATTCGGAAAGGGATATTTCTTCAAAAAGCGCGCCGCGGAAATGGGTTTTCAGTCCCGGGAAGGCCAGGTCGAGACCGGCGAGCCATATCTGCTTTGCGCCCAAGTGGCGGGCAAAATCCCAGGCCGTTGTTGCCACAGATCCGCC
>JGI24701J34945_10000603_pt1 | contig 19117 bp, 14 predicted proteins | sample TergutTh196P3_FD_34945 | JGI IMG/M metagenome (IMG submission 34945)
AAAGATTTGCTTTATTCGCCGCAAGCTCAAACGCCATGCGCATGGTGACGGTACTTCCCGCCGTTTCAAATACAAAATCATAGCCTTTGCCGTTTGTTAGCCCCAACGCTGCTTTTTCAAAATCGTCCCGCTTCGTATTGATGACTGCATCAGCGCCCAGCTTTTTCGCAAGCTCCAGTCTGCCGTCGTCAATATCAAAAACAACCACTTGCCGCGCGCCGAGGATTTTCGCCCACTGCATCGTGAACAGCCCGATGGTCCCCCGCCGAGGATTGCAACATGCCCGCCGCCCCGGTAATCCCCGCAGAAAAGCCCGTGTAACGCCACCGTTGACGGCTCGAACATCGCGGCTTGCTCATAGGGGATAACGGGGTCGTATTTGACGGCGTTTCGCTCGGGGATTACGACGTATTCCGCAAAGCTGCCCTGCTCGCGGGAGCCGATGAAGCTGTACTGCTTGCAAAGCGCGTAATCTCCCTGCCGGCAGTCGTCGCAGGAATGGCACGGCACAAGCGGCGCGCCCGAAACCGTATCGCCTGCTTTGAGGGTTTTCACCCCTTCGCCAAGCTCCGTGACATCCCCCGCGAACTCATGCCCCAGCACGACCGGATAGAAATGCGCGCCGTTGTGAAGTACACGCGGCACATCTGAGCCGCAGATGCCCGTTGCCCTCACCCTGACCTTTACCGTCCCGGCCTTACTTTTGGTTCGGAGTATTCCTCCCAGCGCAAATCTTCGTTTGCGTGTAAAACGGCTGCTTTCATCATCTTACCCTTTCTGCATTGTGGATTTCAGGTTTTTATACAACTCAAGATAGGTTGCATATGTTTTATCGTAGGCCTCTTTATTCTCCAAATTTGGTTCGTGGGTACGCGTGACCGTGACCGTCCGCATAACGGCGTCATCGAAATCTTTGTATACGCCCGCCGCAACCCCCGCCAAAATTGCAGCGCCAAGCGTGGTCGCCGTATCCGACGCCGGAACGTCGATCGGCTTTCCGGTTAAATCCGATTTGATTTGCGTCCATAACCGGCTGTTTGCGGCGCCGCCCATTGCGCGCAAGCGCATGACCTTTGCGCCCGCACGTTCCGCTGTTTCAAGGTTGTGCCGCAGGGAAAACGCCGCCCCCTCCAGCCCCGCGCGGATCATATGCCCCCGCGTCTTGGAATAGTCAAGCCCGTAATAGACGCCTTTTGCCTTCGCGTCCCAAATGGGGGAGCGCTCGCCCGCCATGTACGGCAAAAAAACAAGCCCGTCGCTGCCGGGGGAAATCACAGCGGCTTCTTGGTCGAGTTCTTTTATATCAAAATCCGGCCACAATTCGCTTTGAAGCCAGCGCATGACGCCCCCGCCGCCAACGGTCCCGCCCTGAAGCAGCCATTTATCCGGCACAACATGATAGCCCAGAATCAGCCTCGGGTCTGCGCAGTAGCTGTCGATGCAGATGCTCATGCCGCCTGCCTGCCCGCCTTGCTCCTGCGTTTCGCCGTTATGGATTACGCCGGCGCCCAATGTGCCGCAGGCGGCGTCAAGCCCTCCCGCAACGACAGGCGTACCCGCCGCAAGCCCGCATTGCACAGAGGCTTCTGCTGTAACAGAGCCGATGATCTGATGGCACGGCACAATTTCCGGCAGCAGGCTTCGCCGCAGCCCGGCTTCGGCGCAGAGCGCTTCGTCCCATTTGCCTTTTCTCATGTCGAAGCAATGATACCCGTATGCCTGTGAAATATCCTGCGTCACGGCGCCTGCCAGCCGGTACGCGATGTAACCGTTTGCGCTTAAGATTTTATCCGCGTTTTCGTAAATCTCCGGCCTTTCACGCTTGTACCACAGGATTTTCGGCAGCGTATACGCGGGCTGCAGCGGGTTGCCGCAAATCTCGAAGATTTTGTCCGCGCCGATATTTGCGTCAAGCTCTTTGCAGACGCCCCCGGCGCGGGTATCCATCCAGATCGGTGTGCTGCACAGGCATTTCCCGTCCTTATCAACAGGAATCGCCGACCAGCTTTGCCCGTCGATGCCGACGCCCGCGATACGCTTTGGGTCTACGCCGCTTTTCTCCAGCAGCGTTTTTGTCGCGGCACAGACAGCGCCCCACCAGTCATCGGGGTCTTGTTCGGCCCAGCCGGGTTTTGGATAGAACACGCTGTATTCACCGTTCTCCTGCGCGATTACCGTGCCGTCCGGCTCGAACAGTGCAACCTTGCACGACGACGTGCCAATGTCAATTCCAAGCAGTAACGGGTTCATATGATTCCTCCTAACAGCGGCCCTCACCACCGCAAGCTTTGATTCTGTCCATGCAAATTTGTTTTACCCGCTCACATCCCGCCGCACCGTATTTTTTCTTTGATGTAGCCGATGCCGTTGCGCACAAGCAACTGGCCCGGTTGCTCCCGCATAGCCGATTCCATGCGGTCATAGCCGCGCTCTAACGCCTCGTGGCTGCATGTGCCTTTGCGGTGTGCATCAACAAAATCCCCTTCCCATTATACCCTTTACCGTCACAAAATCAATCATAAACGTTAAAATGCGCCGCCGCTATCATCGCGTAGTAATTCTCATGGGGAACATAGTAGGGGACGCTGTTCCCGGAACCTAATGCGTAGCCCCCATTTCGCGTCCGCTCCAGCATCGCGGTGCAGCGGTTATAGATTTTCTCCGGCTCAGACCTGCAAAGGAAGTCCACGTCAATACCACCCATAATCGCGATGCGGCCGCCGTAACGCTCATATGCGTCCTCGACCGGTATGATCGTATCCTCGTAGGAATGCTTGCCGTCAAATTTGATAACATCAATGATATCATCGTACACCCGTTCAAGGTTGCCNCAGGAATGCATCACTACAGGCTTGCCGTAACGATGACCGGCTTCGGCGATTTTCTTGTGCCACGGGACCACATACTCCCGCATCTGATCCGTGGAAAGCATGGTTTGCGTCTTAAATCCCCAGTCGTCGTTAATCATCTGTATGCCGACAGCTTCGTGTGATACGCACTTCTCGTAGTACTGCACAAGGCGGCTGCCAACATGGTCGAACAGGTCTTGGACAAGCTCCGGGTCATCCGCCAGCATCATGCAGAGGTTTTCGTAGCCTGCCAGCGAAATGACATTCTCCAGTACCCCACAGGGGCCGACGACCATCATCTTCATGCCGTCCGGCATCTGCTCCGCATAGGCGTCCAGAGCCGAGAAGTCGCTGTCCCCGACCTCCATCCACTGATAATCCTCAAAGCTCTCGCGGTCTGTGATGCAGAAGCCGTCGCTGAGGGAGATGGTCTTGGCTCCCTCCGACGTCGCGTGCTGCCCTGAAGGGAACGCAAAGTTGCTGGGCAGTGCGGTCACATAGTCGTAGCCCGCCTTGTGGAAGGACTCGATATTGCGCGCGATAGGGTCGGATATCGGTCCGGCAAGTTTTTCCGCCAGCGGCTCGTTGAGGAAAAGCTCAAACAAAGTAGGTCGGCCGGGACGCTTTCGGCGCAGCACCTGCAAGAGGTTGTTTATGTCGGGCTTGCGCGTTGAATTTCGGTAATAGCCGGGATCAATCATTTCCTTATTAAATGGCTTCATAACATCCACTCCTTGCGTTATATAATTTATGTGGCCGCCGCTGTCAATACGATCCGTATTTTTTGCGCGCATCCACCATGATTTGATAGCTTTCTGCGGAAATCCCTTTGAAGATTGCGTTGCATCCGCCGAAAGCAAAGCCGCCGCCATGCTTGCAGGATTCCAGCACCTCTTTGCACAGCCCGTCGATTTCCTCCGGCGTACCGGTATGCAGCACTGCGCAGTCCACGTTGCCAATCAGTGCGAGCTTGCCGTCAACTTCTTTTTTAAGGGAACCGATATCCATCCCGGCCAGTGGGTCAACGCATTGCAGGGCGTTAATACCGCTTGCCAGGATTTGATCCATGACGCCGTGAAGATTGCCGTCTGTATGCAGGATGGAGAGCAGCCCCTCTTCCTTGCAGGCCTTTGCCCAGCGGGCAAGGTATGGGAAGAAGAATTCTTCTAATTGCCGGGGGGAAAAGAATGTGCCGGTGTTGAAAGCGATATCCGTGCAGTTGATGATCGCGTCGGCGCCGGTCTCCCGCATCTCACGCTGCATCGCCAGCATACCTTGCAAAATGCTTTCCGCTTCTGTGTGAACGCCTTCCGGGTCGTCGTAAATCCTTTCAATCAATCCATAAACGTCGCCGCCGGCAAGGGGAATCGTCCCGATCATGCCGCCGAGGACGCCTGCCAGCGCAAATTCACCGCCCGCCGCGTCCCGCACTGCCCTTATCTGGGCAAGGCGGTCCTCAAAGGTGGGAAGCCACAGCAAAGCCGGGACGCCCGGCGCAACCTCCCAATAAGCCCCGAAATCCAAGATTGCGTCGTGCCCGGCTTTTTGCGCCGCCTCGATCATAATCTCGGCGTTGCGGCGCAGCGCCCGTTCCTTCTCCTTTGGCGAGAGCTTCGCAAAATCGCAGCCCACTACCGGATCCTCGCCGATATATTCGCCATAAATCTGAAACGCAAGCTCAAGCATAGCTACCATGTCGCTGGGCTGCCTAAAGCTGATTGCCGCCATAAACCGTTCCTTATGAGTCATGGTTGCCCTCCCGTGTGTTTTTATATATCCGCAAGCCATGCGCGGCACAGCTCCAAAAGGCTGTCCATAGCCGCCTGTGATTTCTCGCGGGTATCGGCATGTACCGTAAGATACAGCTTGAGCTTGGGTTCTGTTCCGGAAGGGCGCGCCACTACATGTCCGCCGTCTTGCAGCCGCAAGCCGACAACATTGCTTTTGGGCAGCCCGGTCTCATCGTTTAAATAATCAATATACCGCTCTATCGGCCGCCCCATGAAATCATTGCGCTTACTGCGCAGGCCGTTTAACATTCGCCCCGTTATGGCAATGCCCTCGGAGCCTTTGAAGTCATGGCTCAGCAGCTCGCTTTTGTAATAACCATACTTTAGATACAGGCCGTCCAATGCTTCGATAAGGGTCTTCCCCTGCTGCTTGTACCATGCGGCCATTTCGCAAATGAGCATACTGGCGATCACCGCGTCCTTGTCGCGTACAAAATCACCGCTGAGATAGCCGCAGCTTTCCTCAAAAGCGAACAGGAAGCGTTCCGCCTCACCCGCCGCCGCCAGGGCTGTAATCCTCTCGCCTATGTACTTGAAGCCCGTCAGCAGATTTTCGACTTGAATGCCGTGACAGGCCGCGATTTCGTCAGCCATTGGCGTTGTTACAATCGTTTTCAGCAGTATCGGCGACTTAAGCAAGGCGTCGGCCTGCTTTCTTGCTATGCATAAATATTCCAGCTGGAGCACTCCGGCCTCATTGCCGGTAAGCAGCCTTGCGCCGCCGCTCCCATCGGGGACGCCGACTCCGGCGCGGTCGCCGTCCGGATCGGTGGCTATGCACAGGTCGCAGCCGTGCTCCAGCATTTTATCGATTGCCAAAGCCATAGCGCAGGGGTCCTCCGGGTTCGGGGATTTGCAGGTATGGAAGCTTGCGTCAGGCTCCTGCTGCTCCGGCACGCTGAAAAGCTCGATATTCCCGAGCTTCTTCATCATTTCGCTTACAGGTACGAAGCCTGTACCGTGCAGGGCGCTGTAAGCGACCTTGATCGGGACGCGGGGGCGGTTTACGCATAAGGAAAGCACATCATTATAATATGCCTCCATTATGTCCCTGCCTACGTAAGATATTGTACCGTCCTTTCGCGAGCCTTCAAAGTCCCCGTCAGGATTTGTGAGCAGCTCATAGGCCTGCATCGCCTTGTAAATCGCTGCCGCTGCCGCGTCTGTAACCTGGCCGCCATCCGGGCCGTATACTTTATAGCCGTTGTAATTAGCGGGGTTGTGGCTCGCGGTGATTACTACACCGGCGGAGCAGCCAAGCCGCCTGACCGCGTAGGAAAGCATAGGCGTGGGCAGGGGCTCGGGAAACATATAGACCCGTATCCCCTTATCAGCCAGTATCTGTGCGCAGGTTTGCGCGAACAGGAGCGAGTTTTTGCGGCTGTCGTAAGCCACCGCACAGCTTTTAGGCCCTCCCTGCGCGAGGATATACGCACAAAGACCGCGCGTCGCCTGGGCGACGGTATAAATATTCATGCGGTTTAACCCCGCGCCAATCACTCCCCTGAGCCCGCCTGTGCCAAATTCCAGAGGGCAGCGGAAGCGGTCCTCGATATCGGGCGCGGAATAGAGATCATCCAGGAGTTCTTCCGGCATATTGCGAAACCCCAGCCACCGTTGATATTCATGCTCCGTTTTTACTGCACCTGACATAATTCGCTCCCCCTAATTGAATACTGTAATCTTAAAGCACACGGGATACCGCGTTTCGATGTTGCCCCTAACGGTAATGCGCATGGCTTCCTCGTCGCGTGTGAACGTCACGGGGACGTCATATCCCAGGACAGAAACATCCTTGATATCGAATTCGCCGCCCGCGTGGGGCTTCAGGCCGCGCAACCCCAAGTGCTTAACGGAGATTTCCCCGTCTTCGGGATACTTCATGACAAAAGCATATACATAGCCGCCCCTTTGGGTAAACCGTATGTCGCCGGATGTGTACGCAAGAGGTTTTCCATCCGTCATGCTGCCGCCGCTTATGTTTGTGGGGCCTTCGCCGAAGACCTCCCAGCATGTCGTGCCGTGAATGCCTTCGCCGTTGCGCTTGAGCCAGCCGCCGATGGCAAGAAGGATATCCTTGTCTTCATCGCAGATGCTGCCGTCAGCCTTGGGGCCGATATTGAGCAGCATCCGCCCGTTTTTGCCGGTAATGTCGATCAGGTCGCGCACCAGCTCCGCCGGGTCCTTGAAATCGTTGTTTTCGGTGTACCCCCATGAATTCCGGGCCGCCGCCGTGCAGGTCTGCCACATGAATGGGCTGATTCCGTCAAGCTGACCGCGTTCCACGTCAAAGACCGCCGAACCCGGCGCAAAAGCCCGGAACTTATAATTGATAGCGGCGTCAATCCGCCATTGCACCGCACGGTTGTAGTAATATGCCGCAAACTTTTTCAAGTACGGCCTAAAACCGGTATTATGTATCCACCAGTCAAAGTATACAACGGAGGGGCGGTATTTTTCCACCATTTCGCAAAGCCGCACAAGCCAGTCCTCGCAGTGTTCGGCTGTGGGCGGGAACGCATGGATATCCATGATTTCCAATTCGCCCCCGCCGGCCTGCTGCTTTCCGTAGAAGGATTCATAGGCTGGGTCGGTTACATCGCTTTCAACCTTTAGCCCTCCGTTGAAGAACCAGCAATGCTCGGCGCGGTGGTTGGACAGCGCAAGGACAATCCCCTCCTGTTCGGCGGCCTGTTTAAGCTCCCCAATCACATCGCGGCGGGGACCCATTTTCACGGCGTTCCAGTCCGACAGCCCGCTGTCATACATCTGGAACCCGTCGTGGTGTTCGGCTACAGGCATCACATACTTCGCGCCTGAAGCCTTAACCAGCGACATCCACTCCCCGGCGTCAAACTTTTCAGCCTTGAAGAGGGGAATAAAATCCTTGTAGCCGAAATCCTTGTGGCTGCCGTATGTCTCAAGGTGGTGATCGTACGCCGGGGTGCCTTTGAGATACATCTCGCGGGGGTACCATTCGCTGCTGAAAGCCGGGACCGAGTATACGCCCCAATGGATGAATATGCCCAGCTTGGCGTCCTTGTACCACTTAGGCTCGGGGTATTGGCAGAGCGACTCCCAATCGGCGGCATACGGGCCTTGGGCGATCACCTCGTCCATGAGGTTTAGGTAGTCGGTTTTGTTCATGGTTTTTTCTCCTGCTTTCTGCTCAAATATTTTTCCACGCGTTACAGACCGCGCGGATATTTTCCGGTTTTGCGCCCTTGTCGCCAAAGCATTGCCCAACGACGCCCGTGTTGCCGTCCCCGCAAAAATGCGCGGCGATACGGCGCACCTCAGATTCCGCCTGTGCTTCTGTGCCGAAGGGCAAGAGCCATTGCCGGTCAATGCCGCCCCAGAGCGCCATTTTGCCCCGCATAAGCCCCGACAGCTTTTCATAATCCATAACATTTAGCTGCGGGTTGATGGCATTGACGCCGATTTCAATCAAATCGGGAATGATATCCATGATATATCCGTCCGAGTGCATCACCACGAGCTTGCCGCGGCGCTTGGCGATATCGCAATACTCCTTATACAGCGGCTTGAAAAGCTCCCGCCATGTTTTGGGAGAGATCAGCATCGCGTTTTGCGCGCCCCAATCGTCCTCCAGATGGATCGCGTCCACCGCTGTGCCCGCCCAAAGTTCTACTTCCGCTTTGTAGAACCTGTGAACCTTGTCTAAAAGCCGCAGCATATGCCCGTCTTCGAGGGCGAGGTCGATGAACAGCTCCTCTGTGCCGCGCAGATACTGCATACGTTGGAACGGCTCTATTCCCCACATCTTCATGCAGAACTTGCCGGAAGCTACGCATGCATCATCCACAGCCGATAAATCCGCCTGCTCAAGCACGTCGTACGGGATGTACATGGAATCAAGCTGTTCCCAGCTTTCCAGCAGCGGCTGCTTCACCTCGCCTTTCACGCCGTCTTCGGCGCTTTCCCACACACTGCCCCAATAATCGGTGCGGGTACCCTTTACCCCATACAGGCCCGAAGCCTTGCCGTTGCCGTAACGATAAGCGGGCATCGTCACATCGGAGTCAAACTCCGCCGAGAAAGCGGAATCAACCTCCAGCGGTATGCGGTCAACGGGAGCAAACGTCAGCGCCGCCCTAACTCTTTCGCGGCTGTTCATACGCTGTACCTGCCATATGTCCTTGCGACCTCGATCATTGCAAACAGGTTTTCATCGGGGGTATCGCGCCCGCACTGGTCCCCCGTGGACAATATGAAGCCTCCGCCCGCCGCCGCCGCGTCTATCGCCCGCTTTGCGGCTTCCGCCACATCCTCCGGGGTCCCGTGGAGCATGACTTCGGTGGTGTGCAGGTTCCCTTTCAGCACCAGCTTATTGCCGTATTCCTTTTTCAGCTCCGCCAAATCGCAGTTGCCCATAGGCGGTATTTCCAGCGGGTCGATGACTGTCAAGCAGGTTTCCTCCGCCATGATTTTAACCAGCTCTTTTTGTGGCCCGCAGGAATGGACATGCGTAGGGACGCCGGCGGCCTCGGCCAGAGCTGTAATCCGCTTCACTATCGGCAGCGCCAGCTCGCGGAACATTTCCGGCGTCTGATGGATCAGGGTGCCTGAGCCGCCCACGCACAGGAAGTCCGGCTTATCCGGCAAAGACATCAGGCGGTGGAATTTTTTCTCGTAGTGATCCAGCAGGTAGTCGCGGCGCTCGATGAACTTATCCGGGTCGTCATAATAATCGTAGATATCCGCTTCGGTGTTGAGGAGCTTGCTCGTACCGCAAAAGACCCCGACAAGACCGCAGTCGCCCATTTCGCGCTTGACAAGGCTTAAAAGCTCGCCGCCGGTTGGCCATGTCCGAACGCCTTCAAGCTCCTCGAACGAATCCGGAATCTTCGGCAGGCGGATCATCCCCGGGTCAACGCCCCAGGTTGGCGGGTCGGCGCGGTAATAGACGTTTACCCAGTCCGCCCAAAAATCCTTGCCCCCGGCCTGCCTTACGTTCTGCGTGACGATTCGGTCTTCGTCCTTGTAGACGATAACAGGGCGGCTTCCGTCAACCGGCCAAAGGGGAAGGTCGTCAAACTCGATGGGGACATATCCGTCCATAAGCGAATCGAACCCAAAATATTTAACGCAATCAATATACGCTTTCCAAATCGGGGGGTCCTGATACAGGTAAAGCTGCCAGAATGGTTTTCCGGTCATCCGTGCGGGGATCATGTTAGAGGTATCCGGCGCGACCGGAACATGATCCGGTATGCCGCGCTGTAAAACGGTTAGGAGCCTTTTTCTCGAAGTCATAAATTAACCTCCTGTTTCGATAGCGGGATGAAACTGCCCGACGCGGCAGGCTCAAGCCAGTGATCATCATCGGTGATATGGATTTGTTCATACCGCCCCTGGGCGCTGTACAGGCGGTTGTCTTCCAATCTAAGGGATCCTTGCCTTCCCTGCGTTAACATACGCATTGATTATACACGAAACCTGTGCGGCGGAACAGTGCAATTTATGCAAATGCATTTCATTTTGTCAAGCTGTACGTCTATGTGCGGAAAGTGAATTTTATTCCCATATTTGCAGTCGCGCGTTATCAATTTTTGTGTTAATATTTAGAATAAGCCTCTTGGAAAGGTTTGGGGCCGATTGTAATTCTTGGAGTGAGAGCGTGGTACCCTTCTTTCGGTCTAGGCGTTTTCTTCTTAAAATATATTTATGGGTCGGCGGTAGCATCATTGTGATGCTTGCGCTCTTTAGCGTCATGCTCATATACATCGGCAGCCTCGCGCTTGAGGAACAGCGGAAAAACGACAGGTTGATCCTTTCCCAAATAGAAAACAGCATAGAGTTGATGCACGGTTCGGTGCAGGATGCCTGCATTGCCCTCTTCAACAATTATAATGTCGTTTCGATTATGTACGACAGGGGCATTGAATCTGATTTTGGGAACCTGATGCTGAGGATGAACATAATCAACCGCTCTGTGGTTCGGACAAGCCCGTTCATACACTCTATTTATATACATAACGGCTTTACCGATACCTTTTACTCGTCGTTTAGAAGGCTGTCGTTTTCAGACAGCGATCTATTGCGCATGTTAGAAGCAAACGGCGCGCCGCCCAGGCTCACTCCGATACACCGGTTTATCGACGAGCCGGAATTTTCCGGGGACGTCCTGACCTATTTCCATTATGGCGGCTTGGATGAGCATATGCGCATGGACGGCGGGATTGTCGCCAACATCAGGATTGAATGGCTGCTGCATAATATCAAAAGAGCCGGCTCGCTGGATGGGGAGGATAACGCGACCGTCATACTTGTGACCGACAGCGGGCGCATGATAAGCGACGACTCCGTCAGCGCGCCGCTGAAGGATCTGACGGCTGAATACTACATGCGTCACATCAAGCCGCTGATGGGTGAGGAATCCTTCTTTCAGGCGGAATTGGGCGGTGTTGCGTACTCCATCTCCTATCTGCCGATTTCCGGCACGGACCTGGGGCTTTTGAGGATTGTTGAGAACAGCGCGGTCGGCAGGTATGTATATACCGTGCGCACCCGGGTGTTTCAAATTGCCGCGCTGGCCCTGGCTGTTTCGCTTTTGATTACAATCGCGGCCTCCACGCGCTTATACACCCCGCTAAAATCTCTCATACGGTTGATTTCCGATCAGAAAGAGCCGGTGCAGGATGAGGATGAGTATGATTACTTGAAAAAAGTATTCGAGAAAAGCGAGGTGCAGTTGAAATCTTATATGAGCGAACACAGCAAATACTGGCTGGTAATCAAAAACGTGTGGCTTAAAAGGCTTCTAAACGGCAAGAAGGTCCCGGGAGCCGAGTTTGCGAAAATGGCTAAGGAATATTCTTTGGCCATTGTTCCGGACAAGGGTTTTTATACCGCTGTTATGGCAGTGGACAACCAGCGGCAGTTCGAGCAGAAAAACACCACCGCCGAACGCGAAAGCCTGATGTACGCGGTGAGCAATATCGCGTGTGAGATTATTTCAAAAGCATTCCCATGCGAGGGCGTGGAGCTTACGGACAATACCGTAGCGGTCATGATTAATTCGGAAGCGGAAGCCGAAGAGGAAAGGCTGCAAGCACTTTTCCGGAAAATCCAGGATTGCGTGGAAAAACACTTGTCCTTATCCGTTTCCGTTTCCATCGGGTCTTACGCCGACGGCCTGGCCGCGGCTGCCGTTGCATTCAAAAAAGCCTCCCATAACATGGTTTACCGCTTCGCATACGGCCCCAAATGCGTCTTTACCGCGCGGTTCATCTCGGATGGGCGCTCAGAGGAGAAGCTGGATTTCGGATTCTCGATCGAAAAGCAGCTTGCGGATGCGGTCAAGAACGGGGAGATGTCCGAAATAGAGCGGAGCCTTGACCGGATCTTAACGGAAATCATGAAGATGCCGTATACCAACATGATGATTTCCCTGCTGCATGTGTCGGATACCATACGCACGGTAATCAACGACGCCTTTTCGGCTAAATCAATATGGAAAAGGGAAAGCATCAATAGTATCGGGAAAAACCTAATGGCCTGCGAAACCATATCCGATTACAGGCGGGAGCTGATTGGCGAGCTGCAAGAGCTGTTCGCGCCGGGTGAACTGAGCCAGGTAGACGAAAGGCATGAGGCCATTGTCCAAGCCGCACGGAAAATCGTGCTGGAATCGTATATGAACCCGGAGCTTTGCTTAACATATGTCGCGGATATCATGCAGATTTCAGGCAAGCATTTAAGCCGGATATTCACCAAAAGCACCGGAAGCGGCCTGCCTGATTTCATTAACAGGGTTCGGTTGGAAAACGCGGCTCATTTGCTAAAGACCACATCCCTGAGTATAGGGAAGATTGCGCAAAAGGTCGGGGTCGCCAACGAATCATATTTTTACAGCATGTTCAAAAAGCGGTACGGGGCCTCGCCGAGGGAATATCAGATCTTGCAGGCGCTGAAAAAAGCGGCTGACGAAAATAGCGCAAGCAATACGGAGAAGAGCGGCGAAGATGTCACTTAAAAGCGATATCTTCGCGCTTTATTATGACGAAATCTACCGCAAGCTTGCGAGAAGGATCACTCCGGCTATTTCGCCGTCAGGCAGAAATCAACCATGTCTTTTACAGTTGTCTGCGCAAGGCACATGCGGGTGTCGGCGGCGCCGTAATAGATGTTGAGCGTACCGTCGGGCATTTCCACNGCGCCGCCGGTAAACACGACATTGGGCGTCTGGCCCATGTACTCATAATCTTTTTCGGCGGCAAGGATAAACTCCTTAGGGGCGGCGNCGACCTTCGACGGGTCCTCTAAATCCAAGAGCATAGCGCCCAAGTAATAGTTTTCAGAAGAACAGGTCGGTGCGGTGGCGTGATAAATTTCAAGCCAGCCATGCTCGGTTTTGATGGGTACCGTACCCGCGCCGCTCTTTGTGCGAATCCAAGCGGTCTCAGGGACATTCAGCGGCATGCTNCGCCCCCAAAACTCAAGGTCGGGGGAGTAGCTGACCCATAACGTGCCGGAATCGCTTATATTCTGCGGCCTGTCAAGCCGGCAGTACAGGCCGTTGATCTTCTCAGGGAACAGCACGCCGTTGCGGTTGGACGGCTCCGAAATGTTATAAAGCGGCTTGAAGTTGATAAAGTCCTCCGTCGTGCAAAGGGCAAGGCCGCAGCCGTATTGCCCCATCCAAGCGGCGTGGAAGATGTAATACGTGCCGCCGAAGTTGGTGATACGCATATCAAACCTGTGCGCTGCGCCGATCCTCTCTTCGGTTGCGGAAAGCGGGTAGTTGATCGGCCCGGGGGAAACGGTGAAGTGAATGCCGTCTTCGCTTTCGGCCAAGGCAAAGCCGGTTGCACGGGCACGGTCCTCAACNCGGAGCATCAGGATTACCTTGCCGTTGAACATTGTCGCGCCGGANTTCATCACGGTGTAGCAGGGGAAGGGCATATCCTCCGGCGCGAGGATGGGGTTGCCTTCATAGCGGGTTATAATCTTTTGGATATCCATGTGCATTCTCCTTTTGCTATAAAACAGCCCTTTCCCAAGTCCAATCGCATCGTCGGGAAAGGGCGCAATTGCTTACGGGACATTCATGGGCGTCTGCTTGCAGGAATTATCTGGAAGCTTTCCACTCGGCAAGCTGCCTGCGGGAATCCTCAAGCACATCCTCAAGGCCCGCCCTCTCAAGCCTGCCCCTGACGTCGGCAAGGGTGCTGTCGATATCGGAGGAGCCGGTATAGAGGATCGGGGTGTACTCGGTGATGATAGCCTCAAGCTGTGCGTTTTCAGTCCTCAAGCCGGAGCTGTCGTAGGTAAAGCCCAGGATGGGAGAGCGGGCAGCGGTACGGAAACGTTCTTCCATTGCCGCCCAAAGCTCCGCGCTTTCGGTGGTTGTAGGATGGCGGTTGTAAGCGTTGGCAATCATCCAGTGGTATGGGCCGCCCCAGCCGGCATTGCCGAAGTCGCCGCCGAAGACGACTTCATTGCTGTCGTTGAAATCCCAGTGCGTGCCTTGAAGCCCGAAGGTGAGGACGTTGAATATTTCCGCGTCGCCCCATACCGCGTTCATAACCATCATGGCCCTCTCGGGATTCCTCGAGCTTGCGGGGATGACGGCGTTGACGCCTGCCATCGCGGGAGTAGTGAGGAATTTCGGGAATTCAATTTCTACGTCATAAGTACGGTATCCCCACAGCTCTGTTGTCCGCAGGCCGTCGTTCATGAAGCTTGAATTTGTCAGGACAGCGAAGTTGCCGCTGGCGGATTCAGCGTGGACTTCGGTGCGGGAGGCGATATCCAAGGGCAGGAAGCCCTTTTGGTACCAGTCGCGCATCATATGCATAAGCTCTATGGTTTCAGGGGAATCCCAGCGGAAAATGATTTCGCCTGTTTCATAGATATACCTGGCTACCAAGTTTATATCCTCGAAGGTACCGGCTCCGGCGCTGTAGTCGTCCATAGCGGAGCTCGGCTCGATATGCATCGGGATGGCGCCCGGCTCATTGTCTAGGATCATTTGCTGCAGGAACGGCTCGACGTCGGCAAGGGTCTTGACGCTCTGATAGTCAAACCCGTGCGCATCCGCAAGGTCGGCGCGGAAGGTCAGGCCCTTGCGCTGGATATGGTCGCCGAGAACCGGCACGCCATAGATATTGCCCCTGAAGGTGTGGGCTTCAAGGATTCCCCTGTCGCCGATTTGCGCCAAAATGTCTTGGCCGTACATGTCCAGCAGGTCGTTGAGCGGGGTCAGCGCGCCGGCGGCGGCCAGTGGCGGGAAGTGGTTGAAAGCGCCCCAGGATGAAGAGAATACGATATCCATCGGTTCGCCCGTTTGGAAGTTGATGCTCATCCTGTCGTCAAAGTCGCCCCAGCCGAAAAAGCGGAGGTGGAAATCGACGTTGAGGTTGTGGCGGCTGTTCAAAAGCTCGGTGACATACGCGTTGACTGCGTCTGCGTCTGTCGGGGTATCGCCGACGATATACCATTCGATGGTGACGCGCTCCAGATCCCCGGAGGCGCCGGCTTCACCGGCGTCCGCCGAGGCCTCCCCTCCGGGGGCGTCCGAAGGCGCGGGGGCCGGGGTCTCGGGGGCGTTGCTGCACGCCATCATAAGTGTGGATAGCAATAGTACCGTAATCAGGATTGCCAGAATTTTTCTTAGCTTCACGTTATTTTCCTCCTATTGTTTGTTTCGGGCTTGCCGGCCCGTATGGCAATGGGTTTACCCCTTAACTGATCCGATGGCAATGCCCTTGATAAAGTATTTTTGCAAAAACATGAATATCAATACCATGGGGCCCGCCGCGATAACGCACATAGCCATTCTGGCGCTCAAGGATGGCATCTCCAGCGGGTTAACGCCGGCATAGCCGGGCATCCTCGACGCAATCGTCCGCAATGCCTCGACGTTAGCCATAATGCGGTACAGCAAGAATTGAAGGGAAACATTCCGGTCGCTTTCTATGTAAAGCAGGCTGCTGAACCAGTCGTTCCAGTATTGGAGCATCAGGAAAAGCCCGACAGTGGCAATCCCCGATCTAGACATGGGGATGACGATTTTGACGAAAATGTTAAATTCGTTCGCGCCGTCTATCTTGGTGGATTCGATGATCGAATGGGGCAGGCTTTGCAGGAAGCCTTTCATCAGCATGAAGTACCAGCCTTGCATCATCACGGGCAGTATCAAAGCCCAAATCGTATCCCTAAGCCCCAGCGTTCTGGACACAAGTATGAAAGACGGCACCAAGCCCCCGTTAAACAGCATGGTAAAAAATACGAAGAAGCTCATGCCCCTCCCGTACCGGAAGCCGGGGCGGGAGGCCACATACGCAAGGGCGGTCGTACACCAGAGCCCGACGACTGTGCCGATTGCCGTTACGGCAATTGTGACCATGTAGGCGTTTGCAACCGCCATGGGGTTTGCGAACGCAAACCGGTATCCGTCAAGCGTTATCGCGGGCGGGATGAGGGAATACCCTTCCGTGCGGATAAAGCTTTCCGGAGTAAAGGAAATGGATATCACCAGCAAGAGCGGCAAAGCGCAGAGTATGCAAAACGTACCGAAGAACAGGTGGATGAAAAGGCGGGGCAGACGGCCGTCATCCAACTTTTGCCTTAACATTGCCGGGCGGCTTTGATTTATTGCTCTTTTCATTATGTATGCTCCCTCCTCTTTTATCCTAGAACAGCGCGTTTTCCGGGTTCAGCTTCTTGACCGCCAGATTTGCGGTTACAACAAGCACAAAGCCTACCACCGACTGGTAGAAGCCAGCCGCCGAAGCCATCCCCACATCGCCGAGACGCAGCAGCGCGCGGTATACATATGTATCAATGACGTCGGTGACCGGGTACAGCATGACGGAGTTTTGCGTGAAGTTGAAGAATAGCCCGAAGTCGGCGCGGATGATACCGCCGATTTGCAGCAGGACCAGCATGGTGGCAAGCGGCTTNATCATGGGCAGGGAAATCGACCAGATCTTCCGCCACCTGCCCGCNCCGTCCAGGGAAGCCGCTTCATACAGCTCCGGATCAATGTTAATCAGCGCCGTATAGTAGATGATCGTCCCGTAGCCGACGCCTTTCCAGAGGTTAGCCAGCGGCAGGATGGCATACCATAAATGGGGCGTATTGTACCAAAGCACAGGGTCTCCGCCCTGAGAGGTGATAATCCGGTTGAACAGCCCGTGCTGCATATCCATCAGGCCGAGGCCGACATAGGCGACCACCACCCATGAGAGGAAAAACGGGATGAACAGCATCGTCTGGTAAGCTTTGACAAACTTGGCCGAAAGCTCGTAGAGCATCAGCGCGAACCCGATGCCGGTAACAAGCCCCACGACGATAAAGATGGAATTGAACCTTAGCGTGTTTATCGTAATTATCCATGCGTCGCCCGCGAAAAGGAACCGGAAGTTTTCAAATATCGGATCGACCCACGGGCTGCCCCACAGCCCATCCGCGAAGTTGTACCTCTTGAAAGGCAGTATCAGGCCGTACAGCGGTATGTAGTTGAAAAGCAAAAACAGGCCGATACCCGGCAGCGCCAAAAACAGCAGCCCTGCGTTTTTCCTGATATACCTGATTTCGAACAGCACCCTCTTCATACACTGATCCCATCTTTCATTTCATTCTGTTTCCATATTCCGAATCCGATTCATCCAGTATAGCGCCCGGATGCCGGGGTTGTATAGCCCAAATTTGGAGTATTCGTGCAAATTTGGAACCCCGGCNTCCGTTTCGCTCTAATTCTGCCCCTGATGAAGATAACAACACAATAAATTTCCTGNATATTCACACCTTTAGGGCAACTGCATTTACCGCATTGCCTGCACGCATAGCGGCAAGGTNGTCCTTAACGCGCCTCTTATTCTACAGCTTGGGCAATAAGACGATAAAGAACACGGCTGGCTGCCGTGTTCTNTACCGTAATAATATTGCGGGAGCGTCTTCTTTATCGAATTACAAAGCAATCGGCGAACTCCGCGCCGTGTATGGGAATATCAGCCATATCAAGCCGCAGCCAATCCCCATCGCANGCAAAGGGGACATTCGAATTTGTCCGCAGCAGCCGGATTTCGTTTACCGGTCCGCTGCACCGCAGGAACAATCGCTCCGGCAGACGGGGCATATCGTCAAATAAAACAAACGCATAGGTTTTATTGCCTATCTGTGTGTATACGGTGCTTTCATGGGGCGCAAGATTGCAGATTTCGGTGTTGTATACCCCTTCCCCGTGTATGCTCAGCCAGCGCCCAAGTTGTGCCAGGATTGCGATTGCCTGCGGGGGGATTGCGCCGTCGGGGCGTGGGGTGACGTTGAGCGCGAGACTGCCGCCCTTTGATACAACGTTTAGCAGGGTATGGACGACCTTTCGCGCCGGTTTATATTCGTCCTCGTAGTGGAATGAAAAGTATTTCCCCAAGGTGATGCACGCCTCCCACGGAATAGCAAGCGGCTTTTCGGGTATTGCCTGCTCCGGGGTAACGATGTTTTCATAAATTCCGCCAACTGTGCGGTCGCATACGATTAAATGCGGCTGGCTTTCCGCGCGGATTTGGTTCACGATTTCCCCGAGGCGTATATCCTGCCCCAGATTATCGGGCCGTACCCAGCCGCCGTCCAGCCAAAGGACGTCAATCTTGCCGTAACTTGACGTCAGCTCAATCAACTGACGATGCGTAAAACGAACAAACGCCTCCCATCTTTCCGGATATTTACGCACATCATAATTTACGTTTCTTGTTTTCGCCATGCCGGGGGTTCTGTGCCAGTAATTCACGTTGTGCCAGTCGGGCTTCGAGAAGTAAGCTGAGATTGCCATGCCCTGCGCACGAAAAGCGTTAAAAAACGCTTTTGTAATATCCGCGTGCTTGTGTGATGAAAACGGACATTTTAGAGACGTGATCTTATAATCCGTTTCAGCGGTGTCAAACATACAGAACCCGTCGTGGTGCTTCGTGGTAAATAATAAATACTTAAAGCCGCAATCTTTTGCGGTTTTTGCAATTTTCCCGGGTTGAAAGCGTATGGGGTTAAATGTTTTGTACAGCCCCCGGTACTGCTCGCTAAACTCGTCCATGTCGCTTGTCCAGTCGATTTCCCTTTGCGACCATTCCCTTTCCCCGTCGCACAGCGGCCAGGATTCCATAAGCCCTAGCTGTACGGCGGGAGACCAATGTATCATCAGCCCCAGCTTCAAGCCCGCGAACCGCTTGAGATGCTCTGCGACCGCCGTGCTTTCGGGCGGGATATAATCCTTTTCTTCCGTATAATTGTGAACGCCGTCTTTAACAAAATCTCCCATAATCTGCATCTGCCTTTTCGGTTATTTGCTTAACAGCTCAAAAAGCTCCCGTCTGACCGCGCGGTATACAGCTACATCTTTCTCAAAATCATCAAATCTCCTGAATACTTTTCTGACCAGCGGCAAAACGCTTTGTGAAGATTTTTCCTTCAGCAGGCTTAATAAATGCAAGTCTTCAAAGCCTATGCGGTGGG
>JGI24701J34945_10000633_pt1 | contig 18654 bp, 14 predicted proteins | sample TergutTh196P3_FD_34945 | JGI IMG/M metagenome (IMG submission 34945)
GGTGACTGTTAACCTGCCCTCGGCAAGCAAGTGCCCAGTTTTTCAATCCTGGAAGTGATGAAGGCAACATTTCGGAAAAAAACTTGTTAGTGGACTGGTGTGTCCAAGTTTAGTGGGTAAACGTGTTTTGGTTATACTGTAAACGGCATGAATTTGGACTTTGCGTTCTTTGCGGTGAAATCTTCTTTTTTAACCGCAAAGAACGCAAAGGGTTGCGCAAAGGGCGCAAAGTCCAATTTCACACCGTTTTCAGTATAGGTACATTTTTGACATTGCACGCACACCGGATATTGTGTAAAATAGCGGAGCGGGGCATGTGTGTCCGCATTTCACGGGCAGTAAGAAATGAACGTTTGGAATAAAGTCTTTTTAGGGGTGATCTTTGTAACGGCAATCCTCGTCGTCGCACTGGCAGCGGTTGAATTCCGCATTCGTAACGCCGGACAGAAACGGATTGCCGACTTGGAAAAAAGAATAGAAGAGACCGTCGAACAAATTGACCGAATTCATGCAGGTGCCGATCCCCTGAAACTTTCCGTGGATAAGCCCCTTGCGGATTTTAGTCTCGGAGAACTCCGGGGACTTCTCCGCGAACGCTATGTCGAACGCGGCCGGGCATGGTTCGGTTGCCGTGTTGCTGCCGCCGATGAACGGACGCTTCCCCCCGCATTGCAACAAGTGGAAGTACAGATTGTTCTGACCAGTCCCTTCCTTCCGAGTGCGACGGGGGCACCGACGGTGGTGGCACCCCCTGACACCTTGCGGGGCATCGTCTATGTCTTTGACGAGGGAACGGCAGAAGAGGGGGGAGTGCCCGATGCAGGTACGTTTCTCGGACGGTTTACCGTTGAAGGGACACCAGTCTCGACCAAGTTCAGAGACAACCACGGGAACGAATGCGACGGATGGCGGGTGACGTTGATTACTAGCGATCCGATCAATGAAGAGGAAATTGACCAAATCTTTGACGCAGCGACTCCGCAGTCCCGATGGGCTATCTACTTAACCCCGCCGATGGATAGGGTTTCGGGAATCTTTTCCCAACTGACGGACGAAGCAAGGCAGATGATCCCTGAGGAGTTGTTGGATAAATTTGCCCCGCGCCCGATGCCCGAATTGACGGAAGAATATGTAGAGGGGTTGATCGAAAGACTGCAAACACTGCTTGATGATCCCCATTCAGACCCCGACGCAAGAGAGCGAGCCCGTGAAGCCATCGATCTATGGATCGAAAGACTGCAAACACTGCTTGATGATCCCCATTCAGACCCCGACGCAAGAGAGCACGCCCGTGATGCCATCGATCTATGGAAAGCGGCGTGGGATGAGATAGAGAAGAGTTCGGTAATCGAATTGTGGAAGCAATACCAGCAAACGTTGGATAATCCCGAATCCGAATTAGCCAACGATTTTGCGGAGGTGCTGGATTGGCTCTATCTACAACTGAGTAATGCCCTTCGGAATGCTGAAATACTCCGCTTGAACATTGGCACGTATGAAGCGACGTATGCGCGGGCGCAAGCCGAGAATGAAAAACTGGAAAATGTGGACATCCCTCTTGAGGAAAAACGCGTCCATGCAATGACAATCCAACGGGATGCGGTTCAGGAACTCTTGGGAGAATATGAAGCGGAAATCGACCGGCTCACGTTACAGATTGCCAAACTCGAAGCATTGATCAAGATGTACAGAGCCGGTATTACGGAAGCGCAATTTCAGGCAGCCGAAAAGATCGAAGAGCAAATGAGAAATGCCGCAAACGCACACGAGGAAGTGAGATAGTGGTGCTTTCAGGCACCTCTAATAATGCCAAAAATTGCATTAGGCTTTGCGTCCCTTGCAGTTAAAAAATGATTTAACCGCAAAGTTCGCAAAGGGTTGCGCAAAGGGCGCAAAGTCCAATTTCATGCCGCTGACAGCATAACACATCCATTTTCATGCCGTTTTAGGAGCGGTGTTCAAACCCTTTGGGTGTAATCGGTTGGATGCTTCCCTCCGCCGTGAACATTCGTAGTCCCGATTCGGCAGTCAGTTCGCCGATTTCATACAGCGTAACCCCATGCGTGCAAAGCGGCTGTGCCGAGAGTAGTTTTTCGGCTTCCTGCGGTGCCAGTGAAAAGAGCAATTCAAAATCCTCGCCGTCCGAAAGGGCATGCTCCATCGGGGAACATCCCGACCGCTGCGAAAGGGTTACGGCATCCTCCGCAATCGGAATCGCTGTTTCAAACAGGGTTGCCCCCAATCGGCTTTCGACGGCAAGGCGGTGTAAGTCCAGTGTTAAGCCGTCGCTGATGTCGATTGCCGAGTGAATGGTGTAATGTTCATTCAAATAGAGTGCTTCATCAATTCGGGGTTCAAAGAAGAACTGGTGCCGTAAAATACTGCCGCCGAGTTTTCCGGTAACAAGGATTCTATCCCCTGCTTTGCCTCCGCTCCGGCACAATGCTCCCCTTTCGGTGATGCGGCCGATGAGTGTAATGGAAATGACCAGTCCGCCGTCCCAGGTGTTTGTGTCGCCGCCCGCTAAGAGGAGATTATGCTTATCCATCAGCGGCTGCATTCCGGCAAGGAGTTGCTGTGCCAGTTCTAGCGTGCCGTTTTTCGGCTGTACTATCTTGGGGAGTGCCGCCGCCATAAAAATCCACTGCGGCACACCGCCCATCGCGGCGATGTCGCTTAAATTGACCGCCAATGCCTTGCGTCCGATCCACTGCGGTTCAACTTCGGCAAGGATGAAATCCACTCCTTCCGTGAGCATATCGACGGTAATGATTTTATTGCCGATCACCGCCGCATCATCGCCGATGAACTCTGTACCCGGCAGAGAGCGGATATGATTTATCAGGGCGGTTTCCATTCTTTTTGTCCTCTTTCCCCATGGTTTCTACGGGCTGGTTCTAGGGAATCAGCAAAAAGCATCGCTTATTTTGGTTTATACCGAAAAATACAACGAATCTGTGCTTTGCGCTCTTTGCGCAACCCTTTGGCGTCCTTTGCGGTTAAAAAAGGATTTAACCGCAAAAGACGCAAAGAATCCGCAAAGGACGCGAAGCCCACTTTCATGCCGTTTGCGAAGCGTCCTAAATTTTCCCCTGTTCTTTCAGGTAGTCGATCACTTTTTCGGCGAGTTGTTCCGGCGTTTTGGTGCCGCCGTCGAGTACCAGTTCCGGGTGGGCGGGGGTCTCGTAGGGATCATCAATACCGGTGAACCCTTTAAGTTCTCCCGCCCGTGCCTTCTTGTACAAGCCCTTCGGGTCGCGCTGTTCGCAGACGGCAATCGGCGTATCAACGAAAATTTCGATGAAATCCCCTGCCGGCAATAACTTGCGTACTCTATCCCGGTCAATCCGATAGGGACTGATGAATGCTGTGATGGCAATGAGTCCGGCTTCGGTGAACAACTTCGCCACCGCCCCGACCCGACGGATATTTTCCTCCCGGTCTTGGGCGGAAAAGCCGAGTCCGAAGCGCTTGGAAAACTCTTCGTCGTGTACTTCTTTGAGCATTCCCGCGGCGGCATTGAGTCCATGCCGGACGTTGTCGCCGTCGAGGACGAAACTGTGCTTTTCCATTTTATGGAGCAAATGATCCACGACGTTGGCAATGGTACTTTTACCGCTTGCGCTTAATCCGGTGAACCAAAGGACACACCCCTTGTTGCCGTTGAGGGTTTCTTTTTCCTGTCGGGAGACGGCATGGTCATGCCAATAGACTTCTGCGTGGGACATTGTTTGCGGTGGACGTTGAAATGGTGTTAATAGAGAGTAAACCTACTGCCTGCGTATTGTCGCAGAAATGGGGCGATTGACAAGAGGGCGGGACTATGCCTTACCGTCCCGGGGGTGTCCAACTTTAGTGGGTGTTTGCCCTTTTCTTTGCGTCCTTTGCGTATTTCTTTGCGTTCTTTGCGGTTAAAAATAATTAACTGCAAAGGGCGCACCGTGTTCACAGAGCCCGAAACAGAGCCCGGAGCGGCAGCTCCGGCGAGATAACGAAAACGCCGGAGCTGCCGCTCCGGGCTCTGTGAACATTGGACTCTGTGAACAGTTCACACCAGCACTGTAAAGGGAACTCCGATAATGCAAATTCCTTGCGCCCTTTGCGCATCCTTTACGTTCTTTGCAGTTCAATCTTTCTTTTTTAACCGCAAAGGGCGCAAGGAACGCAAAGTCCCATTTCATGCCGTTTACAGTATATTACAAAGCACTAGCGTTGTAAGGTATAGTTCCCAATATCCCCGCATTCCGGCATCAGTTCTTTGAAGAGCCGAAACTGTTCTTCGGCTTCTTCGAAGCGTTCCTGCCGTTTGAAAAGCATACCGAGATGAAGCCGTACCTCGGCATAGTCAGGGTGGAGTTTTAACGCCCCCCGAAACGCCGCCAATGCCAAATCGTCCCGACCTAATTCCGCTAAAACACACCCCAAGTTGGCACGCGCCTCCACGAAATCCTCATCCAATTCGATTGCCGAAAAATACCGCTCACACGCCGCTGATAAATCCCCCTGCCGGTACAGAAGTTCCGCAAGGTGAAAATTAATCAGCGGATTTGCCCCTCCCGCCGCCAATGCCGCCCGGTATAAATCTGCTGCTCCCTGCAAGTTGCCCCACGCTTCCAACTCACACGCCGCCTCGCACAGCACCGCCGGATCGTTCGGCACCGGCTCCGGGGAAAAAATGGAATCAAGAATCGCCAGCGGATCAACCATCTCCGGCGTTGTCAACGGTTCAATTTCCTCCACAAAGGAAAAAAGTTTTTGTCCGTTCTGGTCAATACTGCCATTATCAGACGTACAAATAAGGTTTTTGCCTTCGATACGGACTGCCTGAAACCAAAGATGAACATTACCGTCCGGTTTATACCGACCGATTTTTCGCAAATGTTTGAGTGCCGAAGGAATCGAAAGTCCCGCCGCCATCATATTTTGCATAATTTTCAGCGGCAGAATGACTTCCCTATCGAAATAACAAAGTTTGAAAACCTGCCGCACCGGCACAATGAACTGCTCCCGATGCAACCGCCGGAGAATTGACATCGGCAGTCCCGTCAACTTTGCAAGCATCGCAGGCGTGTAGCGCGTTGGCGATGATTCCGCCGTTTGTTTACCATATTTTTCCCAAAATTGAGTTTCGGAAATAATCGTGAGTGTTCCTTTTTCAAAGGCTTTCCGGGTATCGGCATCAAGTTGGTCGTTCCAGAGGTTCCAATCTTGTTGCAGAATGTTTTCGTCGCCGACGACAATCAAATCGACGTTCGCGGACAATCGGCTTGCAACATTTCCGCCGGCAAGCCGCACGACTTCCGTTGCTTCTTTACGATTGGCTCCCGATAGTTTTCCGAGGAAATAGACCTTTTTCATTTCTTGTGAATCTTGTAAACCTTGTCAAAAAATATAGTTTGTCGTCTGTTTTCGTCTCTTAGGAAGTGTATCGTCATAACATATCCAAAGAGCCGCAAGTGTCGCGTAGCGTAACTTGCGGGTGCACAGCGAACACGTCCGCCACCCGCAAGTTCCGGCGGAGTACCGCCTACACTTGCGGCTCCTTGGAAAGATGTGAATGTTATTTTGATACAGTTCCTTACAGAGCCCGTGGCGTAAGCCAGGGAATCGTTCGGTTATTCCCTAACTGACGTTACGGGCTCTGTAAACATTGGCTCTGTAAGGTCGTGTGTAACAGTATATCACATCATTTCCATTTCCTGCAGGAGCAGTTGGATATCGTCCCAAGTATCCTTTTTTGCCGCCGGATTCCGCAATAGATAAGCCGGATGATAAGTACAAACCACTTTGATACCGTTGTAATCCCAAACTTTGCCGCGTAACGCACCAATCGTCTTCTCCGAAGCGAGCAAATTCTTCGCCGCCACAGCACCAAGACAGCAGATAAACTTCGGCTTGATAATTTCTAATGTCCGATCCAAAAAGGGGCGGCAATGTTCCGCCTCGTCCGGCATGGGATTACGGTTGCCCGGCGGTCGGCAACGCAAAATGTTGCAAATATAAACGTCCTCCCGGCGCATTTTCATTCCCTTCACAATAATGTCGGTCAACAGTTGTCCCGCTCGCCCCACGAAAGGTTCTCCCTGTTTGTCCTCGTCTGCACCGGGAGCTTCGCCGAGAAAGACCAAAGGGGAATCAGGATTGCCGACTCCAAACACGGTTTGTGTTCGGTATTCTGCCAAATCTTTGCACAGGGTACATAGAGCGACTTCTTCGGCGAGGTAACGCAGTTGCTCCGCTTTGGGGAGAGCAGCAAGGTTGGCCGGGCGAGGCGCAGGAACTATCGGGCGTACGCTCTCCGGTTGTGAAGCCGGTTGAGGAGACGATTGAGGAGCCGGCAGCGTTCTTTCGGGCAGATTCACGGGGGGACTCGTGCTGCTCCGCGCTTGTGCATTGTTCCGCGTTTGTGCATTGTTCGGCAATTCTTGCACGGGCAGTGTTGCAAGTCTTGTCGGCTTTTTCAATTCCGACACTCCGGCAAGCCGCATGATTTCTAGGTAGTCCGCTATTCCTTCGTACATTTTTTGTTTGCGGTAAGGGAGCCAATGCTACTGCCCATCGCTTATTTTCACCGCTCTCAATGGGATATTTTAGCCTGCTTTGCCCAAATAAATAGAGGACTCACCACGAGGATTGCACAGTAGGGTGTGTAGAAAATGAGTGGAGATTTTACTTTGTCTTTGCGTTCCTTGATGTAAAAAAGAGATTTAACCGCAAAGGACGCAAAGGGTTGCGCAAAGTGCGCAAAGAAAATGTCCCACTTGTCCCCGTGTAAGGTATATTTCTATCAGGCCTATTTCTGTCTTGGACAATCTTTTTTCAGCGGACATTCGGCACATCGCGGTTTTCGGGCATTGCAAAATTGGCGGCCGAGCAAAATGAAGGCGTGACTCAAATAGACCCATTCAGACTGCGGGAAAAGTTGCATCAGTTCCTGTTCGACTTTCTCCGGCGTTTTGCCTTGGGCGAGTCCAAGCCGGTGAGATAGGCGGAATACATGCGTGTCCACCGTGAAACCTTCGCTCCGCCCAAAACCATTGCCCAGCACGACATTGGCCGTCTTGCGTCCCACGCCGGGAAGAGAAACGAGTGCTTCCATGCTGTCGGGAACGTGACCGTCAAACCTTGCGATGATTTCCCGACAGGCGTTTTGAATGTTTTTTGCCTTGTTGTGAAAAAAACCTGTCGTGCGGATCAGTTCTTCCAAGTATTCAATCGGCGCAGCCGCATAATCCTGTGCCGAATGGAATTGCCGAAACAAGTCCGGTGTAACTTTATTGACACGAACGTCGGTACACTGAGCGGAAAGCATCGTCGCGACGAGCAGTTCCAAGGGCGAACGAAACACCAGCGAACACCCCGCATCGGGATAGGCTTTCTTCAAACCTGTGAGAATTTTGGCGGCGTACCGGGATGTTGCGGGTTTCATGTGGTGTCATCCATCATTACGGGCGAGAGGATTTGAACCTCCAAGCCTTTCGGCACCGGATCCTAAGTCCAGCGTGTCTGCCAATTCCACCACGCCCGCTTACGTATGTTCTCCGTATCCAAAGAGTAAATCATAGAGTTCATTAACCGCATTGCGATTTGAAAACAAACATCTACGGGAGACAAGATAACATATTCAGACCCAATTGTCCAGTGGGAGTCTGTCCGGCTGCAAGTTTTGGGGTTTAGGATGCTTGGATACCCCAATAGAAGGTATATACAACAGCAAACGAGCGTCTCGAATCTTGCCCCTCTGGATTCCGGCTTGCGGCGGAATGACGAAGGCGTGTCCAAATCAATTCAGGACGCACTCTAACTCCATTGCAATTTGCTGCGAGGCGGTTGTTCCGGTTCGGTTCGGAGTTTTTCCAGTAACGCCTTGTCGGCATCCGACCAATTTTTGGGCAACACGACCTGCAACATGGCAAACATGTCGCCCGACCCGCCGGAGGACGACGCAACTCCGCATTGTTTGATCCGCAACTTCATGCCGCTCGACGCACCGGGCGGAACCGTCAACGTCACGTTCCCTTTGGGAGTGGGAACATCAATTTTTGCACCGAACACCGCCTCCTTGAGTGAAATGGGAACATCGACATATAAATTGTTTCCCCGTCGGCTAAAATAAGGATGCTCTTCGACATGAATAACAAGAAGCAAATTTCCTGCCACGCCTCCCGGAATGTTTTCCCCCAATCCCGGCAGACGAATCTTTTTACCCTCTACAATGCCGACGGGAATCGTTACCGAAACCATTTGATTACCGATCATGACATCTATTTTTCCGCCGGTGATCGACAGTGTAAAAGGTATCATAAGGGTTTGTTCGATGTCCCGACCTTGTCGGGGGTGACGACCGGCGGTGAAGAGGTCTTCGGGCGAGGCACTACCGAAACCGCCTCCGCCGAACATGTGCATGAAGTCGCCGATGTTATCGAAATTAAAACTGGCTTTTCGTCCTGGCGCACCGCCGCCGAAAGACCATTGAAACGGACCGCTTCCGCCGCCGGAGCCCATCTGGTCAGGCGAAACTCCGAATTGATCATAGACTTTCCGCTTTTCGGGATTGCCTAAAACATCAAAGGCTTCCTGAACTTTTTGGAATTTTTCCTTTGCTCCTTTCGGATCGTTTTGGTTGAAGTCTGGATGATACTTTCTGGCGAGTTGCCGATACGCCTTTTGAATTTCCTCCCGCGATGCCGTCTTTGCAACGCCGAGGGTTTGATAATAATCGTCCGCTTTCATGCTTCTTTATTGTAACCAATGAGTCAACATGAAAAAACGGGGGGAGCGCAACGGCCCAACGCATTCAGACTCTCAGGAACACGCTTGCTCAAGTGATATACAGTTCACAGAGCCCGTAACGTCAGTTAGGAAATTGTTCGGTTGTTCCCTGGCTTACGCCACGGGCTCTGTGAACATTGGGTACTGTGGTAGTGTTCCAAATTTGTTGAATTGCCTCCTGCAACCCTACAAAACAGGCGTGGTCACCCACCGCGTCCACAAGTTTGTAACAGGGTGTGTCCAAGTTTAGTGAATAAACGTTTTTTTGTTACTACGTTATCTTCTTTGCGCCCTTTGCGCAATCCTTTGCGTACTTTGCGGTTAAATCTTTTTTAACCGCAAAGTGCGCAAAGGTTTTTTGTATTATTAGAGGTTCCCTTTACCGTATACCGGCACTCCCCGTAACAGTGGGGCACTCCCAAGCACCGAAGCGTTGACCGAAGGAAGTGTTGTTCGCCATTCCATGAATCGGGGATTACTCTTGACCGAATCGGTGAAATTCCCTATCATCACGCACCCGTCAGGGAATTCACCCCCTTATGAAACACAAAACCCTCTTTGTCGTCGTTGTTTTGTTGCTGACCGGTTTGCCCTCCTGGGTTTTTGGTCAGGGGGTGACGTACAACAATTACAACCCCCGTAACCCGCCGGAGGGACGCTACGCCGCCCGAACGGAACCGTATTATTGGAATACACATCCCATTCACCATTACGATTCCAATAATGCCGCCGTGGACCGATGGATCGATCACCCCTTCCGTTCCACCCATGTTTCCGATCCCCCCTATCCCGAAGCGTACGCAGAACCCGGCAGCATGTCGCTCCCCGTTCCCGTGCAGATCATTCCCGGCGAGGAGTTTTTGCGCTCGCCCGACGGATTGGTCTCTACGCTTCAAATCATGATACTGCTCACGGTGATCACGCTTTCACCCTCCATCATGATTATGACGACTTCGTACATTCGCGTGATGACGGTGCTGGCGATTCTCCGGCAAGCCATCGGCACGAACCAACTCCCGCCGAGTCAAGTCATCACGGCACTATCCCTTTTTGTGACGTTTTTGGTCATGATGCCGGTCTGGTCGGAAGTCTATATTGAAGCGGTCTTGCCGTTTCAAGAGCGGCGTATCGGTTTGGAAACGGCATGGAACAAGGCGGAGTTGCCGATTCGGTCTTTTATGGCAGCACAAATTGAGCGTTGCGGCAACACGGACACGGTCATTGCGCTCTTGGGATATGTTCCTGACTACAAAGCCCCGGAAGTTTTAACGTGGCGGAACATCCCTTGGGCGGCACTCCTTCCCGCTTTTATGATGAGCGAATTAAAGATGGCCTTTACTATTGGATTCCAACTTTATCTCCCCTTTTTGGTGCTTGATATGATTATATCGAGCGTGATGGTCTCGATGGGGATGATGATGCTTCCGCCGGTGATTATTTCACTCCCTTTTAAGTTGATGCTGTTCGTCTTAATGGACGGCTGGGAATTGGTTATTATCATGTTATTGGATAGTTTTGAGCATTATGTTCCCGGCGAAGTGGTGATGTATGCAGGACATGGTGTACTGGGCTTCGGATAGCAAAATACATTGCCCCGTAGGGCATAGGAAAATGGCACAGAGTCCAATGTTTACAGAGCCCGTGGCGTAAGCCAGGGAATCGTTCGTTGATTTCCTAATTGACGTTACGGACTCTGTTCCCTAACTGACGTTACGGGCTCTGTGAACGCGTATCTTTCTTTGCGCCCTTTGCGTACTTTGCGGTAAAACAAGAGTAACCGCAACGGATGCAAAGCCCTGTTAATCATTGAAGGCGCAAAGTTCGCAAAGAAAAATGTCCTATTTGTCCCCGTGCCTATTTGTTCCCGTATAAGTACCTAGCCGCCTGATGCTGTCCCGCCCTGTCGTCTGCCGTATGCAAATTCTATTCCATTATCTCCGTTTAATCCGTTTTTCACACACGCTTTTTGCTCTTCCCTTTGCACTGCTTTCTTACGTGATGGCACATTTTGCGGAGCCGCCGCTCCCCTTTCGTTGGTTTGACCTTGTCGGGATTATGCTCTGTATGGTCTTTGCCCGAAGTGCGGCGATGGGATTTAACCGCTTTGCCGACCGAAACATTGATGCCGAAAATCCTCGAACCGCCAATCGGCATCTGCCGAGCGGACTCCTTTCCCCTCAAAATGTTCTGTTCTTTGTCGCTGTCTGTTCTGTCTGTTTTGTTGGCTCGACATTGCTGTTTTTGCCGAAAACCCTGCCTCTGTTTGCCTCTATTCCCGTATTGTTTTTTCTGTTCGGATATAGTTATTGCAAGCGTTGGACGGTTGCCGCCCATTTTTGGCTCGGAACAGCACTGATGCTGGCACCCCTTGCTGCGTGGGTCGTAGTGCGTCCCGAATGGCTTCCCGTGCCGATGCCTCCGCTCCTTCTCGGTTTGGCAGTGCTCTTTTGGACGGCAGGATTCGATTTGATTTATGCCACTCAAGATGCTGACATCGACAAAACGCAGGGACTACACAGCATACCGGGCAGATATGGTATCGCTGCTGCTTTCCGCCTGTCGGCAGCGTGTCATGTGCTCGCCGTGGTGCTCTGGGGAATGATACCGCTCTTCTACCCGCCGTTGGGAATGCTCTTTTGGATCGGTGTCGGAGCGGCCGCAATCATTCTGGCGGCGGAACATTACCTTGTGAGTCCCCGCCGCAACCATCCCGTCGATTTGCAACGGATTAACATTGCCTTTTTTCAACTGAACATCCTCGTTTCACTGGGACTTGCCGTCATTGGAATGATTGAATTGCTGATAGGGAGGCTCTACTAGGGCGTGTTCTCTAACCTCCAACCCGCCATTCCTGCGCAGCCAGGAATCTTGTATGCTAACCGTTTGCCCTTGCGGGGCAAAGTTGGCATACTTTACACGGGGACAAATGGGGCGTTGTTTCTTTGCGTCCCTTGCGCATCCTTTGCGTTCTTTGCGCACTTTGCGGTTAAAAGAAAGGATTTAACCGCAAAGTACGCAAAGGGCGCAAAAGCCAATTTATACCGTGTTGCAGTATAACCGCAAAGTGTGCGAAGGGGTACACAAAGTACGCAAAGAAAATAACGCAATAAAAAAACGTTTACCCACTCATTTTTGACACACTCGGGCGACTGGGTGTTGCAAAAACACCCTTGACAAAAGAGGATTTTATCCTAAAATAGCGCGGGGACTGCGGGATGGTGTAATGGCAGCACGAATGGCTCTGAACCATTTAGTCGGGGTTCGAATCCCTGTCCCGCAATTGAAGAATGGATGCACCTTGAGGTGCTCAAACACAAACACCATTCACTGATGTTTCCTCTGTTTCCGCACGCGGGAGCAACCCATTTCCGGGGTACGCGATGATTAACCAAAAAACTGCACTCATCACCGGCGGAGCCAACGGTATCGGACTCGGCATTGCCGTACAACTCGCCAGCGAAGGATACGCCCTTGCCCTCACAGGACGCTCTGCCGAAGAGAGAGTAAAAGAAAACATCGACAAAGTGCAATCCTTCGGTACGCCCGTGATTTATATCAGCGGCGATGTTGCTTCAGACGAAAGCAGAAAAGCCGTGATGCAAAAAATCGACTCGGAATTCGGTCGGCTCGACGTGCTGATCAACAATGCAGGAGTTGCCCCCAAAGTCCGAATGGACATTCTTGCGACCACCGAAGAAAGTTTTGACTACGTGCTGGACATCAACCTGAAAGGCACGTTTTTTCTGACGCAACTCGCCGCCAATTATATGGTGGAGGAAGTTAAGAAAAACATCGGCATTACTCCGATAATCATCAACGTGTCTTCCATCTCCGCTTACACTGCTTCCACCGCGCGCGGGGAATACTGCATTTCCAAGGCGGGAATTGGGATGATCACTGCCCTGTTTGCAGATCGGTTGGCGGAATACGGCATCAATGTTTATGAAATCCGCCCCGGCATTATTGCGACCGACATGACGGCGGGCGTGAAAGAAAAATATGACCGGTTGATTCTCGCAGAGGGACTTTTGCCTATCAAACGATGGGGCGTTCCCGAAGACATCGGCAATGCCGTGTCCGTCCTTTGTTCCGGCAAACTTACCTATTCGACCGGTGAAGTCATTAACGTCGACGGCGGATTCCATGTGAGGAGGCTTTAAGACGCTCCCACTGTATTGACTCAATCCCCGCTTGCCGGATTTGCCGTTGCCGTCAGCGAAACGGTCTGTTCTGTCCCCTCACGCTCGAAAGTAATTGTAAGCGTGTCCCCCGCATACCGTTGCCGGATATTTTTCGTTACTGCCAACGCGTTCGGCATCGAAACATCATCAATTTTCATGATTTTGTCCCCTGCTCTCATTCCTGCATTTGCGGCAGGAGAATCGGGACGCACCGCCGCAATCACTGGTTCGCCGATGAATATCTGGTTGTCCCTAAAACCGAATCCCAGAGAACCCGGCAGAAGGTCTTTGCCCTCTTTCAACTTCGGCAACAGTGCCATTGCGTCTTCCCACGGAATTGCCATTCCGACACCCGCATCGTACATTTCCGCTCCCGCCGCGACATCTTGCGACATCATCGACAACGGCACAGGAATAGCGAGTGCATTTCCTTCGTAATCAATTAAAAGCCCCCCGTAATTGTTCGGACCAATCGCCGCATCTGTTTGTATCGCTTTTCCCCAAATACGGTCTTTGCCGCTAATAATTCCCAGTGCAACATTCGACTCGGTAGAAAAGACAATCCCGACCGCAATACAACGTTCGCCGATTCGGATAGATTCTTTGCTCCGCATGGGCAAGGGTACCAGTTCGCCTCCGTCAAAATCATGGGCTTTGAGCAGCGTGAGCATCCGCAGGCGGTCGGTGGCGACTTTGTTTGCGACCTTTTTCGTGCCGTCGGGAAAGACCAGCAAAATCGAGGTGGGATCGTGCAGAAAATTGAACGCACCGGTAAGGACGTAACCCTCTTGGTCGAGCAGAATGCCGGTACTGGTTCCTTCGTTGGCAAATTCTCTTCCCACTTTTTCGTGTCCGCCGATGGTTTCAATGCGTATCAAATACGGCTCAGCAATTTTAAGAGCGCTCGGAACATCTGCCGCCGCACAATCTGTTGCCGCACAAAGGGGCAACAAAATCAGAACTAAAAATGTCAAGACGAATCGGCACATCATTTTTACGATATAACAGACTTGCTCCGCAACCCTGATATTGCGATAACTGCGGAATTACAGGGGCGCACGGAATTACAGGGTGTATTGTAGCCAATTTTCCTTTCCCTATCAAGGTGGACAAGTCAGTCCGACTGCAAGTTCGGGTGTGTCAAAATTGAGTGGGTGTTTCTCCTTTTCTTTGCGCCCCTTGTGCATCCTTTGCGTTCTCTGCGGTTAAAAAAGAGTAACCGCAAAACAAACAGAGCCCGGGGCGGCAACTCCAGTATGAACGCGAAAATACCGGAACTGCCGCTCCGGGCTCTATTTGTTTTGCGTAAAATCTCCCCCGGCGGGTTACTCTCTCAGTAACTCTTCCGCTTCTTCGACCAATTCCTTTGCCCAGCGGTGATGTTGGTATAGTTCGACAATTCCCCGGCGGACGGCTTCGGCACGGCTCCGATCCTTTGAGTCCCAATCCGCCGCTTCGTCCAACCGCCCCCGGAGAACCTGTTTCTGCTCTTCAAAGCTTTCGGCGGCTTCCTGTTCCAACTTTTTCAACCGCCGACGTGCCAACTCCACGCAAATATCGACGGGACTCGACGTAAAACGGTAAGGAGTTGCCGACTCTGCCGCAAGAGAGGGAGCCGTCTGAAAGACGGCAATGAAGGCCTGTAACTTATCGATGGTCTGTTCAGGATGATGCGGCGAGGCGGTCAGTATTTCGACATAAATCCGCTCCACCGGACTCAACGCACGTGTTGCCGAATAGTGCATACGGCGTTCCAACCGGCGTTCGTGATCCTGTAAGTCCAACTCATCCTGAAAACTCCGAACCTGATCCGCCGAGGGATGATGAGGATACATCGACAAAAATTGCCGAATATCATTTTGTGCCGAACGCAACTGCGTGAGTGCATATCCCCCCCTCACCGATTCACGCACCTTGGCGGTAATCCGTGCAAAAAGCACCTCCGCCGGAACCGGTTGCAACAGGTAATAGACAAGCAAACCCGCTATCAACAGTGTAACAGAAGCCAGAATCGTGGGAAACGATAAAACGGGACGCGAACGCTCCTCTTCTTCAAATGGAACAGAGCCTGTGTTCGCAACAGCCGTAAAGTGAGTCGCTGATTTCGACGGGCTGTCCGCAGTCTCCGAATGGCGAACCGCTGCCGGTGAGGGAGCATCGCTATCCGTAACCGTCGGCAATGAAGAGAGATTTTCTCTCTCTCGCTGCAAGACTGACGTGGATGCAACCGTGTCGGCAAGGAGGTCAATCCTTTCGGAATCCAGCGCCCTTTCGGAATCCCCCGTTGCGTTGGTCTCCGCTACGTTGGTCTCCGCTTCGCGAAAATCAGGTGTTTCCGGCAGCATCGGCATCCGCGAAACGTTCAAGTCCGCTCTCTTTTGTGCCAAAGGTTGCACAAAGGGGGGCTGTACAAGGGATTGTAACCGTTTGATGACAAGCAGAGCATTGCGCGGACGGTCATCAGGGCGGAGGTGCAGGAGATCGGCAATAATGTCCGCCAATTCATCGGGAACATCCTCCCGGAGCCTATTGACCCAAATAGGAAGGGTGTCCCGATGCTGGCGGAGCAGTTCCGGCAAGGTTTTGGCAAGAAAGGGGGGCTTGCTGGTCAAGAGAGCATACAACACGCAGCCGAGAGAGTATAAATCAGAGACCGCAGTAACCGTCTCCGCACAGGCTTGTTCCGGGGACATATATTCCAGTGTCCCCACGATAGAATGGGTTTCGGTAATCGGTTGAGCACCGAAGAATCGGGCAATTCCAAAATCGGACAGTTTGATATTTCCCTTGCTGTCCAAGAGGATGTTTGCCGGTTTAATATCCCGATGGATCACTCCCCGGTCGTGTGCATGCCGGAGAGCCTGACCGATTTCGAGTCCGATTTGAGCGGCTTCGTGCCATTGGAAAATCCGTTTCTGTTGGAGTTCTTGCCGCAGGCTCGAACCATCGACGAGTTCCATGACGTAATAGAGTTGTCCCTGCTCTTCACCGAAGCCGGTGAGGCGGACAATGTTGGGATGATGCAGGCGTTTGAGGGTATCGATTTCGGCCTCGAATCGGCACCGGTCTTCTGCACTGTTGCCGAATGAGGTGGTTAAGACTTTGAGGGCAACCCGCGAACCATCCCTTTCGGAAATTCCTTCATAGACCGCACCCATCCCGCCGCGTCCGAGAAGACGACCGATTGTGAAAGGGCCTAATTTTTCGGGTTCCATCATTGCCGAAACAAAAGGGCGGGGAATACAGAGCATAGTATAGCACGGAATCGCACGTTGGGATGCGTTACGGGCGGGAGCGCGGGAGCGGGGGGAGTGTGCGGGGGCTTGACGAGTCGGGCGATGCCCGTTATAATAGCACCGGATTTCAGTAAGCGGATATTGTGATAGAGTAGCCATGATTCAAATGCAGACCCGATTGGATGTTGCGGACAACACAGGTGCCAAAGAACTGATGTGCATCAAGGTTCTGGGCGGCACCCGAAGACGGTTTGCCGGACTTAGCGATGTTGTTATTTGTTCCGTAAAGTCAGTAATACCCGGCAGTAACATCAAAAAGGGGTCGGTGGTCAAGGCAGTAATCGTCCGCACGAAGAAGTCTGCCCGTCGGGAAGACGGCAGTTACGTCAAGTTTGATTCCAATGCAGCGGTGTTGATCGACAACAACAGAAACCCCATCGGCACCCGCGTGTTCGGAGCAGTTGCCCGGGAATTGCGAGGGAAGGAGCAAAAGAAAAAGGGGAAAGGCAAAGTACGCGGCGAAGAGGGCTTCGTCAAGATTGTAAGTCTTGCCAGCGAAGTAGTTTAAGTATCACGTTTGCGTTTGAGCCGCACAGTTTGAGCCGTATAACGGAAAAAAAGAGAATATAGACAAAGATAAAACAATCATGCGTGTTAACAAAGACGATCAGGTGATCATTCTGTCGGGAGCGAGCCGAAACAAGATAGCAACCAGCGATAAGCGGTATCGTGTTCTCGCCGTCGATAAAGCGAACGGAAAGATAACGGTCGAGGGGGTGAATGTCGTTCAAAAGGCGGTGCGCCGTAGCCGCCGGAATCCCCGAGGCGGAATGCTGTCGATGGAGATGCCGATTGCCATTTCGAACGTGCAAGTTGTCTGTAATAAATGTAACAGGCCCACACGGGTGGGGGCGCGTTTCGCCGATGATGGGGCAAAATACCGCGTCTGCAAAAAATGCGGTGCCGATATTGGACAAATCGGGCCGGCACGGGTTAAAAAGTAACGAAAGGGAACCCCTAATAACACAAAAAAATCTTTGCGTTCCTTTGCGCCTTTAATGTTGTACCCTACACGGAGACAAATGGGACGTTTTTTCTTTGTATCCCTTGCGTCTCCTTTGCGTCCTTTGCGGTGAAACAGTCTTAACCGCAAAGTACGCCAAGAGTTACGCAAAGTACGCAAAGAGCCGATTCGTTGCGTTTTCGGCACAAAGCAATATAAAGATTTGATTTTTAGAGGTTCCCTTTACTATTTACGTCAGCATCCTCCCGACTTGATATACAAGCACTGCCAGACCAAACGCCAGTACATTCGTATAGAGAATCGCCGCCAGCATATATTTAACATGTCCCGTCTCACGCCATATCACCACACACGTCGCCAAACAAGGACTGTATAACATTACGAATAATAACATCGCGAAAGCTTTCCATGCCGACCAACCGTCTTCGGTACGCAATCGCTCCGCAAGCGGAGCCGCTAACATTTCGTTGCGCTCCGCAGGCGGAGCGGCTAACTCCACTTCGTACATCGTGATCATCGAACTGACGATAACCTCCTTTGCCGCAAAGCCGCCAATCAACGCAACGTTGTCCCGCCAATCGAAACCGGCGTACTGCGAGACCGGCACGAAAAACCGCCCCATCTTCGTAGCGTAAGATTCTGCCCCCTTCGGATAATACATCAACGCCCAAAGGATCACATTGACCACCAAAATAATCGTACCCGCCCGCTTGACGAACCACCAACTCTGCATGCCTGCCGTGCGGAACACATCACGTAACATCGGTACCTGATACGTCGGCAATTCAATCAAGAGCGGCGACGGTGTACCCTTCACGAAAAACTTGCCCAATAACAAAGCGGCAAACATCGCACACGACCACGAAATCAAGATAATCGCCAGCAACATGAACTCTCGATACGCAGAAAAAAATGCGGCAATGAGCAGCGCATAGACCGGAACCTTCGCTCCGCAGTTCATCAGCGGTAAAATCATAATCGTCAAAAGCCGTTCCCGTTGCTCCCGCATAGTTCGTGTTGCCATCACGGCTGGAACCGCACAGCCGCCGACGATTCCGCCTGCCAAAAGCATCGGTACGATACTGTGTCCGTGCAATCCGAAGAGCCGCATCAGGCGATCTAGTACGACTACCACGCGTGCCATATAGCCGGTCTGTTCCAAAGCGGCAATCAACACGAATATGAAAAAGATGACCGGTACGAAGACAATCACTCCGCCGACTCCCGCGATGATTCCGTCGTAGAGTAATGATCGAAAGTCCCCATCAGGCAGGGCGAACCAAGCATCGAGCCAATGGGGAATCCAAACGGCAAAAACAGAATCGAGTGCGCCAATGGGTGTTTGCCATTCAAAGGTTCGCTCTTCGCTCATCCAGGGAAACCAATTCCAGCCGTCGGCAAGATTGAAGGCAAGCGAAAACATTGCTGCGAGAATGGCAGC
>JGI24701J34945_10000638_pt1 | contig 18565 bp, 20 predicted proteins | sample TergutTh196P3_FD_34945 | JGI IMG/M metagenome (IMG submission 34945)
TGGCAGCGTCCTTCATACTGTCGCGCCAGACCGAAATTAAGGCAGATGGATTTGGCGTGGCCGAAGTGCAAATAGCCGTTCGGTTCCGGCGGAAAACGGGTGCGGATTTTTGCCTGGTCTGGTTGCCCCGCAGCATGGACGGTAGCCAGACCCGGCCTGCCGCCCCAGCGCCGCGTTGCGTGCTTTCCGGCGGCAAGGTCGGCCTCGATGATATTGCGGATGAAATTGGCGGCTGGAGGAGAGGTTGTAGGTTTGTTCACGGCATGTCCTGCTTAAAAGGGAAGGCCATATATGGGGGCTTCCGCAAATAATGTTGCTTCAGGCTGTAGGTTGGGGTTCGCTGCGCTTCGCCTACGTTCTGGAGCGGAGAAAAAGTGTTACCAGGGCGCACGTTGCCCCCTTGCTTTATCTACGCGGACAATCAAGTCTTCTGCCACCGGAATTTTCGCAAATGGATTGATGGTAAATGGCGCAGCGGGAGAAAATGAAATCTCCGAGCCAAGCTTTCCCGGTTTTACCAGGCGAAGTGTGATTCTGGAAGGATTCACGTTCGTTGAAGAACTGACATTCATGATATTCGCCAGCGCTACTCTTTCTTCTATTCCTCTGTTCTTGACAAGGAGTGAATCACCGCAGTCGTAGACTTCGTCAACGAGATCCCAAACGACCCTCTTCATGAGAAAAAAGCCAAAGGCAGCCATGATGAAGCATGGCACAACAAGAGCTACTGGTTCTTCCTCGAAAGCGCCATACATGAACCCTGCGATGACAAAGTACGCCAGGGATCCAAACCAAAAGAGTGGAAGTATTTTCTTGTAGAAGAACAGACTGGACGAGATTTTCTTCATCGTAAAACTAACTCCGGTTTGAAACCCCGCCCTTCAGGGCGGAGCGAAGGTCAGCCGAAGAAAAAGCGCAGGGAAGATATGCGGGAAATGATTTTTTTTCCTATCCGCCACAGGAAGAAAGCGCGTTTTCCAAAACGAAACACGCGAGGCAAACCTTTGGGGCGCAGGATAATCGCCACGCAGCCGATAAGCCCAAGCTCAATGAAATGCCGTCTTGCCCAGCGAGTCGCCGAACAAACGGAATCTCCGGCAGCGGAGAGGCGCTCGATAGCCTTGCCGTGTCCGGCCAGGGTTTTGCGCTGCGCGGCTATGCGGGCGCGGATAAAACCACGCTCCTCAAAGATGAGCGGGAGCTTATGGTGCATCGGAAGGGGGAGTGTTCGCGCCGCGCAAGGCGCGGACATCTTCTTTCAATTCCGCGATGGAAGCTGAAAAAAGCTTTTCACGCGAGAAATTCGCGCGGCTTACCGACCACAGCAGTAACGCCGCAAGGAAAAAAACTACGGCAAGCACGGCAGCAAGCGCCAACTGATGTTCCGGGAAGAGAAGCAGCAAAAAGACCACAGACAGGAAAAGCGCCATCATCAAGCAAAAAAGCGCGAGCAGGGCGCTGGTCAAAGCGCCCATAAGCCTGATACGCGCCTCTTCGGCTTCATTGGCGAACAGACGGAGACGGTCATGCGCCGCCTCCGCCAAATCGCCCCACAAATGTCTGAGGCTATGGAAAATACCGCTTTTCCCGGACATCCCGCTTATCAGCGACGACCGATCAGAACGCCGCAGGCCAAGCCTAAAAGGGCGGCAATGCCGACAGCCTTCCAAGGCTGCTCGTGGACGAAATCGTCAGTCGCGCGGGCGCAGGCTTTGGTCTTGTCAATCAGCACGACTTCGACCTCTTCCAGTCTGATTTTTGCGTCTTTCAGGCGAGCCTCGATTTTTGTGCGGAGACCGGACACCTTCTCTCCGGCGATATCGGCAGTGCTTCTCAAAATTTCCTCAGCGTCGGAGACGACCGCTTTAAGGTCGGCAACGAGCTTGTCTTTATTGGCAACAAGGGCAGTTTGCGTCATGGTGAACCTCTCTGATTAGGGGAAAGAAAAAAGGTATGAAAAAATCACACCTACAAGAATAACTTTTTGTTGACCATAACGCAATTCGTCAACGCATAATTCATCGTAAAACTAACTCTGGTTTGAGACCCCGCCCTTCAGGGCGGCGCAGAGGTTGGACCCCCGGCCTGAAGGCCGGGGTTTCGACCGTAGCAACAAGGGAGGGGATATGCAAACCCCTCCCTTGTTCGTTTTGAGCGACAGGCATGAATGCCTGTCGCTAATTTCTTGCTGGATTACGCTGCGAATTGCGCGCGCATTTTTTGCAGCGCCTTGACTTCAATCTGGCGGATGCGTTCGGCGGAAACCTGAAATTCGGCGGCCAGTTCGTGCAAGGTCGATGCTTCTCCTTCCGCCAGCCAGCGGGCTTCGATAATGCGGCGGCTGCGCGGATCAAGGACTTTAAGCGCGGCTTCCAGTCCTTCCGTTTGCAGGCGCTCATGCTCGCGTCTGGTTATGACCTGAACAGGTTCATAGGCAGCGTCAGCCAGATAGTCAATCGGCGCGTAGCGATCATCATCGTCTTCGCCTTCCAGCGCCAGATCGCGCCCGTGCATCCGGCTTTCCATTTCCGCCACTTCTTCCGGCTTGACGTTAAGCTGTTTGGCAATATGCGTGATTTGCCGCTGCGTCAGATGCGCCTCGCCATATCCCTGCTCCTGCTCCATCTTGTTTTTCAGACTACGAAGATTGAAGAACAGTTTTCGCTGCGCCTTGGTTGTCGCCACCTTGACCAGTCGCCAGTTTTTCAGGATGAATTCGTGAATTTCCGCCTTGATCCAATGAATCGCAAACGATACCAGACGCACGCCACGGGCTGGATCAAAGCGTTTTACCGCCTTCATCAGACCGATGTTCCCTTCCTGAATCAGGTCGGCATGGGGCAGGCCGTAGCCAAGATAGCCACGCGCCACGGAAATAACCAGCCGCAAATGCGAGAGCACCAGCTTGCGCGCGGCCTCTACATCGCCGTCTTCACGGAAACTGCGGGCAAGCCGGTTTTCTTCTTCCTCGCTCAACATCGGCACGCGCTGCGCCGACTGAATATAGGCGTCAATGTTGCCGACAGCGGTTGTAACAGGGAAAGTCAAGGCTTGACTGGTCATGCGCTACTCCTGAAATGAACTACAAGCCCCCATTTTAGCACTCTTCGCGGGAGAGTGCTAATAAATTGCTAATTCAAGGCTTGATCAAGGATCGTTCAAGGCGCGACAGCCGGTAAACCCTTGTTGTCGCCAGGCTTCAAAGACGGTGGCGGCTACGGCGTTGGAAAGGTTGAGACTGCGGTTTCCCGGAAGCATGGGAAGCGTCAGGCGTTGGGGCAGGGGAATTTCCGCCATTACATCAGGCGGCAATCCTCGCGTTTCCGACCCGAAGACGAACACATCGCCGGGTAGAAAGGCGACCGTGTCGTAGAGCCGTCCGGCCTTGCTGCTCAAGGCGAAAAAGCGTCGTCCCGAAAGCGCGGCGCGTAAGGCAGCCCAATCGGAATGAACCCTTGTTTCGGCATATTCACGGTAATCCAGTCCGGCGCGGCGAAGTTGTTTATCTTCCAGCGAAAACCCGAGCGGCTGGATCAGATGCAGCTCGCAGCCGGTATTGGCGGCCAGACGGATGATGTTGCCGGTATTGGGAGGAATTTCCGGCTCGAAAAGGACGATGGCGAACATGGGCGGAAAACGCGAATGAATTGGTTAGAGCGGTTTTGGGTAAGGCGCTTACATTTTACATACCCTTTCCCGGCATTTGTCTGCGCCGCAAGCGGAACAAGTGGGAGAGGGGCGGGGGAGAGGGCTTGCCGCGCTTTGACAACTTTACCCTTGGGGAAAAAGTGTGTGCGCTTGAATCAAAACCGCTCTAAAAACGCCGTTTGGCTAAAGTTTTGCGTTATTTTGCCGATAACATAATGTAAGGAGACAAGTTTACAAGGTTATGCGTCATGGCTCTCACTTCCAGAGTTTCTCTTGGCATCAGGCCGGGATGGATTGACAGGCGACGTTCCGTTCAGCGTGTCGAGCCAGGCCGGATTACGCCGCCCGATGATGTCAATCCTGACGGCAGCCCCTCGCTGCATGAGCAGTTGATGGCTGCGTTCCGCTCGTCCCGTCTGATATGGTTTAATGGCAGCAAGGGAAAGAAGGAAAACAAGGGAAAGAAAATTCTGCGCTCGCGTCTGGCTAAAGAGCTTGCCATGCTTGACCTTGACGAAAAACAGCGGCTGCTTAAAAAGACAGGGTTTAACGCCGTAGCCTGAACACGCATCAAGCCTGCAAGGTTTTCGGGCGATGATTCTGCACGATTTGCAGCAGGGAATGAAAAATTCTCGGCGTGCCTGCTACAACATTGCCGTCGGTCAGATAATTAGCCTCGCCGGAAAAATCGCATACCAGGCCGCCCGCTTCGGTAATCAGGATACTGCCCGCCGCCATGTCCCAGGGCGCAAGGCCAAATTCCCAGAAGCCGTCCAGCCTGCCTGCCGCGACATAGGCAAGATCAAGCGAAGCCGCGCCGGGACGGCGAAGGCCGGAAGTCTTCTCTGCCAGTTCGCGCAAAATGGCGAGATAGGAATCCATATGGGTGAAATCCCTGAAAGGAAAGCCAGTTCCGAGCAGAGCCTCGTCCAGTCTGATACGGCTGGAAACGCGAATGCGTTTGTCGTTCAGGTACGCGCCTTGTCCGCGCGCGGCAGTGAAAAGCTCGTTTCGGGTCGGGTCGAATACAACCCCCAGTTCTATCTGGTTTCCCTTGGCAAGCGCGATGGAAACAGCATATTGCGGAAAGCCGTGGATAAAATTTGTCGTGCCGTCCAGAGGGTCAATAATCCAGCGAAATTCGCTCTTGCCGGTATTATGTTCGCCGGATTCTTCGGCGAGAATGCCGAAATCCGGGCATGATTCCGTAAGAATCCTGATAATGGCCGCTTCCGCCTCGCGGTCGACCTCTGTTACGTAATCGTGTACCTGTTTGTTGGCGACTTCCAGATGCGGGATGTTCATTGAGGCGCGGTTGATAATCTGGCTTGCGCGACGAGCCGCCTTGACCGCAATGTTGAGAGTGGCAATGTTGAGGATGCGATGATTCATAGGGTATCGTTAGACCTTGAAAGTCAAACCTTGCAAAATTGGCGCTAGCGCCGGATGCGGCATTTTAATATGAACCGGAATACCGTGCTTGACCGTGTAACCGTCGCCCTTTCCCGAACCAGCCATCCCGGCAATATCGGCTCGGCGGCGCGCGCCCTGAAAACGATGGGGTTTGGTCGTCTGACCCTGATCGAGCCGAAACACTTTCCTTCAACGGAGGCGGAGGCTCTCGCTTCCGGCGCGGCAGACCTGCTTCTGACGGCGAGGGTTTGCATGAGTCTGGACGAAGCCCTGGCTGAATCCACCTTTTGCGTTGCCGTCTCCGCCCGCGCGCGGGATTTGGGGCCGCCGATCCTGACGGCTCGCGCCGCCGCCGAAGAAATCATGGCGCACGTTGCGAGAGGCGGAGAGGCAATGCTTTTATTTGGCAACGAGGCGGCGGGGCTTTCCAATAACGACTTGCAGCGTTGTCAGCGAATCGCCACTATTCCCGCCAATCCCGAATATAGTTCGCTCAATCTTGCCGCCGCCGTTCAGATTATGGCTTATGAAATGCGGCAAGCCGCGGAGGCGATGCTGCCGGAAGCGGCTTCTGTCGTTACGCCGTTTTCGTCCTTGCCCGCGACCCAGAGGGAGAAGGAGGATTTTTTCGGGCATCTGGAGAGCGTCATGCGCGAGACTGGCTTTATCCATCCCGAACGACCAAGACGCCTCATGCCCAAACTTCGCCGCCTTTTTGCCCGCGCCGATCTGGAAAAGGATGAGATCAATATCCTGCGCGGTTTTCTGACGGCGTGTCAGGAGATGTTGGTGTCGCCCAAACGAAAAACAGGGCTTGATATATTGCGGTCTGTGGCGGACAATGGGGAATCTTGCAAGGAGGATGATCGATGCGGCCAGGCTGGGAGGTGATACAGGCGAACGCGCTTGCTTTTGCGAAGCGTTGGCGGGATGGATGGGACGAAAAGTCTGAAGCGCAGAGTTTTGTGCGGGATTTTCTGGCGGTATTTGGCATTGAGGATGCCGCTTCTGTGGGGCGTTTTGAGGAGCGCGCCCGACGCGAGGGCGGGCGTGGTTTCATGGATTATTTCTGGGCGAAGAAAATAGCCGTCGAGATGAAGAGCCGGGGCAGGAATCTGGCGGAAGCCCTGGCGCAAGCCAAGGATTATGTGATTCATCTGGATGCCGACAAGATTCCTGATCTCATCATGGTTTCTGATTTTGAGACCATACTTTTATATCGTCGCGCCACCGGGGAGAAAAAGCAGTTCAGGACGAAAGATTTGCACAGGCATGTTCGCCGTTTTGCCGCTCTTGCCGGGTATGAGGCGTCCCGCGATATTGAGGATCAGGAAGCCGTAAATGTAGTCGCCGCCGGCAAGATGGCGAAGCTGCATGACGCTTTGAAATCGTATGGTTATGAAGGGCATGATTTGGAGGTATATCTTGTCCGTTTGTTGTTTTGTCTGTTTGCTGATGATACGGGGATTTTTCCGCGTCAGAAATTTCTGGATTATGTGGAGAATTCGAAGCCGGACGGCAGCGACTTATCCGCCAGGATAGGCAAGCTGTTTGACGTTCTAAACATGGGGGATGGGACGCGGGCGAAGCGGGGATTGTTGTCGGAAGACTTGAAGGCGTTTTGTTATGTCAATGGCGGTTTGTTTTCCGCGACGTTGCCGATGGCTGAGTTTAACGCGAAGATGCGGGCGATCTTGCTTGAGTGTTGTCGTTTTGATTGGGGGGGAATTTCCCCCGCCATTTTTGGCGCGATGTTTCAGGGGGTGATGGACGAAGGCCAGCGGCGGGAGTTGGGGGCGCACTATACGAGCGAGGAGAATATCCTGAAGCTCATCAAGCCGTTGTTCATGGATGATTTATGGTTGGAGTTTGAGCGGGTGAAGGCCAGTCCGATTTTGCTTGAGGGTTTTCATGAGAGGATAGCCGGATTGAAGTTTCTTGACCCTGCTTGCGGGTGCGGTAATTTTTTGATTATCGCGTATCGGGAGTTGCGTCGTCTTGAGCTTGAGGTTTTACGGATGAAGGCGGGCGGGCAAAAGGTGTTGGATATTGCCTCCATGCTGAAGGTGAATGTCGGGCAGTTTTATGGGATTGAGAGTGAGGATTTTCCTTGTCAGATAGCAGAGGTGGGGATGTGGCTTATGGATCACCAGATGAATTTGCGTGTATCCGAGCAGTTTGGGCAGTACTACGCCAGGCTGCCCTTGACGCAGAGCGCGACGATTGTTCATGGCAACGCCTTGCGGATTGATTGGGAGGAAGTCGTGCCGAAACATGAGTTGTCTTACATTCTGGGTAATCCGCCGTTTGTTGGTTATTCTAATCAGAGCGAGGAGCAGAAGGCTGATATTTTGTCGGTTTATGTGGATGGAAGCGGTAAACCGTTCAAAAATGCCGGAAAGATAGATTATGTCGCGGCCTGGTATTACAAGGCGGCGGAGTATATGGTCGGGCGAACTCCTGGCAGACTTGCAAACGGCGATAATGCCGCAGACCGACAAACCCCCGCCGCTACGCGCCACCCCCTTTTGAAAGGGGGCGAAACCCCCGCCAGCTTTGAGGCTAATGGTTTGAGCCAAATGGGGGCGATTCGAGCCGCGTTTGTCTCCACGAATTCCATTACCCAGGGGGAGCAGGTCGCGGCTGTGTGGAAGCCGCTGTTTGAGATGTTTGGCGTGCGGATTGACTTCTGCTATAGGACTTTCAAATGGAGCAATGAAGCCAAGGGCAAAGCCGCTGTCCATTGCGTGATTGTGGGATTCAGCCCAAGCCTACTCTCACATTCCACGCAACGCAACGCAGCCAAGGGAGAGAAGGTTTCAAGCCCCATCTCACATTCCGCGCAACGCGGCGACTTCAGAGAGGCGGCGGTCTTAAGCCCCCTTTTCAAAGGGGGTGGCGGCGAAGCCGTCGGGGGTTTGTCCGGTTCTAATGATGCCGTCGGGGGTTTGCCAGACTTTGACGGGGCAGCCAAGGATTTGTCAGGCTCTTACGCAGCAGCCAAGGGTTCGCCGACTGACCGCGACCGCGTGATTTACGACAGCGACGGGACAAGAATTCCCGCGCGAAACATCAATCCGTATCTTTTGGACGCGCCGGATATTTTTGTGGAGAGCCGAAAGACGCCGCTTTGCGATATACCGCCGATGCTGACGGGCAATCGTCCTGCCGATGGCGGTCATCTAATCATTGAGGACGAGGATTTGGCGAATTTCATCAAGGCTGATCCTCTGTCTGAAAAGCACATCCGCAGGTTTATGGGTTCGGAGGAATTCATCAACAACAAGAAGCGCTGGTGTTTATGGCTTCTGGGAGTTCCGCCGGAAGATTTGCGGCGTATGCCGGAGGTCATGAAGCGAATCGCGGCCTGCAAAAAAGACCGTGAAAACAGCCCGGACGCAGGCAGACGAAAACTTGCGGCAACGCCTATGTTGTTTCGGGAGCAGGCAACATCCAAGCTGGATTATATTGTCGTGCCGAAGGTTTCATCGGAACGTCGTAGCTATGTCCCGATAGGCTTTGTTTCAGCGACAACCATTGCCAGCGACCTGCTTTTCTTGATACCCGAATCAACTTTGTACCATTTCGCCATTCTCACCGGCGGCGTTCATATGGCCTGGATGCGGGCGGTTTGCGGGCGTTTGGAAATGCGTTATCGCTATTCAAAGGATATTGTCTACAACAATTTCCCCTGGCCGGATGCGAGTAATGAGCAAAAGGCGAACATTGAAAAGCTGGCGCAGGCAATTCTTGACGCAAGGGCGTTGTTTCCTGACAGCAGTCTTGCCGATCTCTACGACCCATTGACCATGCCGCCGAATCTTCTCAAAGCCCATAACAACCTTGACCGCGCCGTGATGAAACTCTACGGCTTCGCCAAAGACATGACCGAGGCCGAGATAGTTGCGGCATTGATGGAGCGTTATAAAAAGCTCGTTGAACGATAATTCCTGCAAATAATCCTTTTGGCTTCGCCGCGAGTGGCTGCGCTGCTAGTCAACCCCTATGCTGCGAGTTAATCCTTGCTACCTGCAAACCCCCGGCGCTGCGCGCCACCCCCTTTGAAAAGGTGGCTAACCCCAGCTTCGCCGCTGTAGGGGTTAAAAATTTTTAACCCCTATGCCGCGCGAGTCAATCCCCGCGCACCAAGTCAATCCCCGCGCCGCTAGTCAACTCCTGCTGGATAGCTTTCCGCAAATAACGAGTTAGAATGATGAAGCGATAGTACTTTTTGCTTGAAACCAAGTACTGCGATCATGCGCTGACTAGCGACAAGAAAGGATTGCGCGACTGCCAAACCCGCCCTGACCTTGTTCTGCTTTGCCAAAAATAAGGCAAAGACATATTGCGCCTAATTCGCCTCTGTTCCCACTACGAACTTGACTTTGACTGAATCCCTCCGTACTCGCGTATAATAAAGCAGCAAATTTTTGTCTGAACAGGGATAATATTGCGGTTTTGTGTAGTCTATCCTTGAAAGGTGATTGTATGGAATCCACCCGCATTTTGCTTGAAGCCCACGAAATTCCCACGCATTGGTACAACATCGCTGCTGATCTGCCCACGCCGCCCGCGCCGCCGCTCCTGCCCGACGGTTCTCCCGCGCGGCCTGAACAGCTCGGCGCGATTTTTCCTCCCGCGATTATCGAGCAGGAGATGAGCAGGGAACGCTGGATCGAAATTCCGTATGAAGTGCGCGAGATTTTCCGTCTTTGGCGTCCCAGTCCGCTGGTGCGCGCCGTGCGTCTGGAAAATGCGCTGGGTACGCCCGCAAAAATTTTCTTCAAGTACGAAGGGGTGTCGCCCACCGGCTCGCACAAGCCAAATTCCGCCATACCGCAGGCTTATTACAACCGCGAGGCGGGCATCAAGCGATTGACTACGGAGACGGGAGCAGGGCAGTGGGGTTCGTCGTTGGCGCTGGCCGGACAGATGTTCGGACTGGAAGTGCGTATCTACATGGTCAAGGTCAGCTACGAACAAAAACCATACCGGCGGATGACGATGCAAACCTGGGGGGCGGAAGTCTTTGCCAGTCCTTCCTCCCTGACCGAATGCGGACGCAGGATATTGGCCGAAATGCCGGATACGCCGGGATCGCTCGGCATCGCCATTTCCGAGGCGGTGGAGGAAGCGGCGGGGAGAGCCGATACCAATTACTCGCTTGGTTCCGTGTTGAGCCATGTCGTTGTGCACCAAAGCATTATCGGGTTGGAGGCGAAAAAGCAACTCGACAAGATCGGGCTTTACCCGGACATCGTGATTGCGCCATGCGGCGGCGGTTCCAGTTTTGGCGGCATTGCCTTGCCGTTTCTGGGCGACAAGGCGGCGGGTGACAAGCGAGCGTCAAATCTTCGCGCAATCGCGGTTGAGCCGAGTTCCTGCCCCAGCCTCACCAAGGGACGTTATACCTACGACTTTGGCGACGCTTCCGGCTTTACGCCCCTGGTGAAGATGTACACCCTTGGACACGATTTTGTGCCTGCCGGCATTCACGCGGGGGGGTTGCGTTATCACGGCGCTTCGCAGCATGTGTCGCAACTCTATAACGCGGGATTGATTGAAGCGGTCGCCGTGTCGCAACTGACAACCTTCGAGGCCGGAACGCAGTTTGCGCGTTGCGAGGGAATTATCCCCGCGCCGGAAGCCTGTCACGCCATTCGCGTAGCCATTGATGAAGCGTTGAAGTGCAAGGAGACCGGCGAGGAGAAGGTCATTCTCTTCAACCTTACCGGACACGGGCATTTCGACATGAGTTCATTCGAGCGTTATTTTTCCGGCAAACTGGAAGACTACGAATACCCGGCGGAAGCGGTGGAAAAATCGTTGGCAAAACTGCCGAAGCTTGGGTGATGGCGATAGTATGCGAAGGATATTGAGAAATTGAGGTATCAGTATGGCTACGAACAAACAGAAACCGGCATATTCCGTGGTTTCGTACTTTTGCGGATGTGGTGGTTTCGATTTGGGCTTCCGCGGTGACTTTAGATACCACGATGAAGACTACAAACGACTACCATTCGCAATCCAAGCTGCATATGACAATGAGCCGCAATGCGTTGAAACTTATAACGGTTATTTTGGAGAGGGACACGCTATCGTCCAAGAACTCGCTACAGTTGCCTTGAATACCGTTCCAAAGGCAGAGGTGCTTATTGGCGGGTTTCCTTGTCAGGAATTCTCGTCTTGCGGACCCTTGGGCGGTCTGGAGTCTGAGCGTGGGAGATTGTATCAAACGCTTATCACATACATGAAAAAGCACAAACCAGCTATTGTTATTGGCGAAAACGTCATCAACCTTGAACGCATGGAAAACGGCGAGGTCTTGAAAACCATTAAAACTGACCTCGCTAAAACTGGGTATAAAGTCGAGGTTTGGAAGATGTTCGCGCCTGATTATGGCGTTCCACAAAGGAGAACAAGATTATTCATAATCTGCGTGAGGAACGACATTTATGGGCGTCACGGATTTCCCGAAATGCCAAAGCCTGAATTTGTAGGTAAACACAGGAGTGTTGAGTGGGCTATCGGTGATTTGGTAGAGGTGACGGACGATAGTGTGCCAAACCAGAGTCAATATTTCGGAGCCTCCCGCGCTAAAAAAGGTAATGGCCAAGGCGACGAGAGTAATAAGAAAGACCTGCCCGCCTACACTATACGGGCAAACCCGAAGTCGAGAGTTCAGTTCCACTATTCATTAGACCGACGGTTGACCGTTCGTGAGTGCGCGAGGATCCAGACTTTCCCCGATGACTTCAAATTTGCTCACGCGAAAACAGCAAGCGTCTCGCAGATAGGGAATGCGGTGCCGCCGATGCTTGCTTATATAGTAGCGAAAGCTATAGCGGATTATTTGGAAACTGCGAAAGAGGTGCAAAAAGATGCGTAATATGAACACGCTGGATATCACACCGACACCGCGAATCTTGTGGACATTGGGCGAGATACCATTTCAGACTTGGCAATGTATCGCTGAACTGATCGACAACTCCATTGACGCATTTCTCTCTGATAAAACCGCTAAGTCAGAAGAATTTGAGCGAAAAATTGTCGTGGCTTGGGCTTCCGACTCGGTTGCCGCTGATGACCGTACCATTGAGGTCACTGACAATGCTTGCGGTATGTCTATCGAGCAGTTGCAGAACGCCGTTCGCGCCGGATACTCAAGCAATGACCCTATAGGCACCTTAGGTCTTTTCGGTATGGGGTTTAACATATCGACCGCGCGTTTGGGCGAGGTAACGACCATAATGTCCACGAGAAGTGGTGATGCCGACTGGGTTGGCATCAAAATAGATTTCCAGAAACTAATCGAAACCAAGCGCTTTGACGCGCCGATTATCCGTAAGGCAAAAACTGACCCGACGGAGTGCGGAACAAAGATAACAATCTCGCGGCTTCGTCCCGGCATACGAGCAGAGTTGCCGAACAAAGAGAATGATATAAGGCATCGTCTTGAGGCTGTCTACGCATCGCTCCTGAACAATCAGGAAATCGCGATATATGTTAAAGGGAGACAATTGCGTCCGCATAATCACTGCGTTTGGTCAGCGTCTCGCTATGTGCGATACAACGACCAGAACGTGTCGGCGCGCGTGACAATAGACCGAAACCTCGGTGATGCCCTATTCGATTTGAGCCGTAACTGCTATTTAACAGCCGCTGAAGCAGAGCAATACTATGTTGACCAGCAAGAGGGACACGATTTGCCACCCCATATAGTTGAGCGCGGAAAACGGTTAACCGGTTGGCTTGGCATACAGCGCTACGCCGACCCGAACGATTTTGGTATAGACTTCATAAGGAATGGGCGAAAAATTCTCATCTCCGACAAGTCGCTGTTCCAATACGAAAACCCTATAACGGGACAAAAGGAACTCCAATACCCTCTTGAATTGGGTACGACAATCGGTGGTCGTATCGTAGGCGAGTTACACGTTGACTATCTTTTACCAACATACCAGAAGAACGACTTTGACCGTTCCGACAACTCGTGGGCGCAAACTGTGGAGGCGATTTGCGGTGTTGGTTCCTTCTTGCCTAAATCAAGGAAAGCTTTGGGATTCCCCGAACAAAACCCCTCTCCACTCTGTATTCTTGTGAACGCTTTCCGCAGGGTTGACAAAGGCACAAAGTGCCTATTCGCGCCTAACGACGTGGCAAAGAGATATGCTGCTGAATTCAGGAAAGGTATGCGTGACTATCTTGACGACATTTTTTGGTGGAAAGCCGCGCAAGAAGAAGACCAAAAGCAAAGCACGGGAGGAGCGAGGGCTACTACCGCTGTTAATACAGGCGAAACACCATCTGATGATATTAGCGCATACATCAGTGGTGCAGTTACTGCGTCTCCTCCAAGCCAGACTAATGAACCACAGCGACCCTATGGGGTATCCAGCACACCGCCCGTTACACCGACTCAACCCGTACCGGAGTCGGTGCCAGCTCCAACTCCTGCGCCAACCGCCCCGGAAACATCGAAGCTGGATGAGTTAATACAACGGGCAACTCTCGTGAGCCAATTAAGCGGGCGCAACTATAAGTTCGGTAATACTGGCTCGTTGAATGTGCGGGCGTATGAGTTGAACCGTGGTTTGATATTTTATCGTGGCGAGAAAAGACCGTGTTTTTTCCAGTCTGATGGTATCGACTGCGACTTTGTCTACGACCCGTCACACCCGTTGCTTGCACAATATCCGATTACCGCCAAAATGTTGTTATTGCAGTATTTATCTGAGAAACTCAAGGCACGCGATAGTTTGCCTGACTTGGTATCGGTTTATTCTGAACTTGTAGAAACGACGATGCAGGAAGCGAAAATCGATAGACAGTCGCTTCAGGACAGAGCGAGTAGCGCGTTTGAATTGTTAAGAGAAAGGCTGACTAACGCGCTTAAAGACCGAGCCGTTGAGGTGGTTAACTGCATTCATGAGTCCGCTGGCGAGATAGAGGAAACAATCACAAACCTCATTCAATCAAACACCACCTTGCTTACAGCTTTCCAGTCTGGAACAGCGGGTGGATTTGACGCGATAGATTTTGTGCCACCCAAGACTCTGTATAGACTAATTGAACGCTTTCCAGAGGATGTATTTGACGGAAAGGTGCTTCAAACACCCTATACGGCTATAAATTTGCAAGACGAAAACGCAACCCGCCGCGCCCGCGATGAATCCAAAGACCGCGCTCTTTCGTTCATTAAAGATGCGCTACGGGTTATATCTGGTTACAGCCAGCGTGTTCAGAAAAACGAACTTGCGCGCGCGTCGTTGAGTGTGGACTTCTTGCTTAAGGAGTTGGACGCATGAGTTTTTATACAATCGACATATCCGATGGGTACAACTGGAAAGGACTTGAACGAGCAGTCGCCCGCCTTATGGGGCATTTGGGATGGGACGACACCACTGTCATTGGCGGTGCTGGAGACAAAGGCTGTGACATCCTCGCCACCCGCCCAGAAACCCAGCAGGTTAGGTCATGGGTTGTTCAGGCAAAGGCCGTTTCAGGTGACCGCTATATTGGTCCCCAAGCGTTGAAAGAAGCTATTGACGCTTTGTCGTACTACGATGCTAATGTTGCCGCCGTTGCTACAAATGGGGAATTCACGAAAACCGCTCGTCAGCGACAAGAGCAGCTTGAGAAAAATGGGTACACTCTAAAACTTTGGAATGGAGCGTTTATTCAAGCGCTAATTAGCCAGATGCCCGATGACCACGCAGGTCGGCGGGGTTTGCGAAAGTACCAAAACAAAATTGTTCAGAAAGTTCTCGCGGCGTATGAAGACGGCAACAAGCGGGCATTTTATATTGTAGCGACGGGACTCGGAAAAACAGTCATCGCCGCGACAGTCGCTCGTGAACTATGGGAAAAGAGATGTCGACGCATCCTTGTACTTTGCCACGCCACAGACTTGGCTCTCCAGTTGGAGCAAGGATTCTGGCCGCAAATAAAAAAAGAGGTGCCGACTTCGGTATTCTTTGACGGCTTGCCGCCACGCAATACCGAGGGTGTCTCTTTTGGACTTTATCAAAGCCTATATGGTTACCTTCCGGGGATTGAGCCTGACCAGTTCGATGTAGTGATTGTTGACGAGGCACATCATGCCCTCGCGCACGGTTTCCGAACCTGCCTTGAACACCTTAAGCCAAAGTTTTTGATTGGCATGACGGCTACGCCTTGGCGTGGTGATGGGCAGAGTCTCACAACCGTTTTTGGCGAGGCTCTTGAGAAAGTGTCGCTTGTCGATGGAATGTCGATGGGTTACCTCTCTAAAGTGGATTACCGAATACTGTGCGATAACGTTGACTGGGATAATATGGGGCGAATGAGCAGGCAGAGCCTATCAATCCGCGACCTCAATAAACGGCTTTTTCTACCGCAACGCGATGAAGCGGTCATCTCGGAAATCCGGCGGGTTATAAAAGACATCCAGAATCCGAAAATAGCTATATTCTCACCATCCATTGAACATAGCAATCGCTTCGCTGGTATGCTTTCCGCGTCAGGTGTCCCTTGTGCCGCTCTGTCGAGAGTAGATAAAGCGGAGCGAAGACGGCGGTTGCTTGCGTTCGCGGCCGGAACCTACCAAGCGGTCAGCGCGGTTGATGTTATGAACGAGGGAATCGACATACCCGATGTTAACATACTTGTTTTCTTACGAGCCACACATTCACGCAGGATTTTTGTTCAGCAACTTGGACGTGGACTGCGCTTGTCAGAGGGCAAAGAAAAAGTCATTGTGTTGGATTTTGTGTCGGACATTCGCCGTATGGCTGATATGATTGAGTTGAGCAGGGAGGGTAAAGCAAAAGGCGCGGAAAACGAGGTTGTTTACCTTCAAGAGGGTTTTGTGTCTTTCTCTGACGCGAGAATGGAGAGTTTCGTTAACGTATGGCTTGAGGATGTTGCGGACTTAGGCACTTTAGATGACGAAACCAAGTTGAAATTTCCGGAGGGGTTTTGATATGCCAAAAAGACTACCAAGCAAAAAGAAAACACAGATAGAGGCGCTCATTTATGCCAGAGCCGATGATGTGAGTTACAGGACATTAAGCCGCCCTGAAAGCTCTCAATTCTTGGACTCGCTTGTAGAAGACGCAGCTATCGGGGGGGTACTGCGCGAATACTACCCAAAGGAAAACGTCCGCACATACATCAAGGACGGAATCCTGAATGCCTACGCAAAGCAGTTCACCAAGAATGCTCTTAACGAAGTATCTCCTACCGACGCGATTCAACAAATTTATGGTGTATTATCATCGATTATTCAACAAGGGACAGGTAAGGAGGCGAGGGTGTCGGTTTCCCGCTCTGATGACGGTCGTATTTTCGTATTAAGCGGAGGTACCGTACTGAAGTGGGAGACCGCTTTACGGAAGGCGTTAGAGATAATCGCACGAGTACCCGGACTCACAATAGAGGGGAAGACGCCATCAATATGTCTTCACCTTGTTCCAACCAATAATGGTCTTACTGTAGCGGACAAAAAACACATTACGACCGCGCTTGCGGCGGTTGGCGTGCAGGCGATTTTTTGTGACAATTGACCTCAAGATTGGGGGGGGGTTATGGCGAGGGCTCCAGAAGTTACCCATAAAATCATGTCTGCCGTGAAGTCCAAGAACACACGACCGGAACTTGCGCTTCGGCGCGTACTTTGGGCGCGTGGCTTGCGCTATCGGGTAAACGTGAAATCGCTCAAAGGCAAGCCTGACGTGGTTTTCACGAGAGCTAAAATCGTGGTCTTTTGCGACGGCGACTTTTGGCATGGACATAATTGGGCAATCCGTGGCTTGGTATCTTTGGAAGAGGAATTAGAAGGGTACACACCGTTCTGGCGTGAAAAAATCCTTGGGAACATCCGCCGCGATAAAGAGCATACCGCGAGATTGGTAGATGACGGATGGAACGTGATTAGAATATGGGAAAGCGATATCAAAGCTGATGTTTCAAAGTGTGCTGACATAGTCGAGGATGCTTATCGAAACACAATACTGAAATAGCAAGTCGTTCCGCACCTTCGTTCCAGAAAAGAATTGTTTTGTAATCGTGATCGTATTCGGAGCCGACGAACGAGCCAGGGTGAAAAAGATACACGCCAAATTATCGCTTGCAACCCGGTCGGCTTACGACCAGGCGACGACCTACCATGATGGGAAGTGGCTATATCTAAAGGTGAATAGCGGCGACATGATTCACGATGTGGAACGGCTCCTGGCTGTCAAGCGGAAGGCGCGCCCGCGAACAGCATTGGCGCAGCATGTAAATCAGGAACCTTCGCGCGCGGCTTGTGTTAAATGACCGGCGACCGCAGCGCGCGCCTCCGACCCGCGCAGGTAGCGCAGCACCAGAACCAGCGGAACGGTGAGAGCCGCTATCACGACCACGCCTATGACAATACCTGCGTACATCATGCCATCAATTGAAAAAGGAATGGCATCATGATCAGGGATATTCTGAAACTCCGAAAAAACAGTAACACACATCCAAATCCAAAGCGCGGCAAGCAGCGCATGGAAAACCATAGCAAGCCAGCAAAACACTTCAATGGCCGCGCGCGCCCAAACTCGTAGCCGCAACAAATCAACGCCAGCCCAGACAATGATCGCGGCAACCACAAGTTGCACATAGGCAACCAGATCGAAATACTTGAACATCCCCAACAAAATTGATCCCATGACACCCATATGCTCAGACGACATCAAGTCTTCGGGCATGGGCGGAATTGATGAAGATGCCATCAAAGCCATGAGCGAGGAAAAAATCATCAGACCGCCTATGGCTATGGAAAGCCAGGCGATAATGCTAAGGGGCGCGGGGGGATTACTCTTGACCATTGGCGCATGATACACGAACCAGAGCAGTTTCGGCTCATGCGAATATATTTTTTACGCACCCTCTCCCGCAAGCGGGAGAGGGGAGCAAAGGCGCTCGCACAGAGCCGTCCATCACTACCGCGCATACCTCAATTCACACGTCATTCCCGCGAAGGCGGGAATCCAGTATGGCGTCAGAAGCAGGAACATGTTTCCAGAACAGGGCAGGAGCGAGATTTCTGTACAGAAATGCCAGAGGAACGGAAAGGCTTGTCTGGATTCCCGCCTTCGCTGGAATGACGAGTGATTGGACGTGGGAGAGGAGAGAACGGCGCTCACTCCAATCTATCAATCTGCCAACTTATCAACCTGCCAATCTATCAGCCTGTTTATCAGACTGAAAGCAAACCCCCGGCGCTAACGCGCCACCCCCTTTTATAAAGGGGGCTAAAACCAATGCCGCGTTGCCGCCGTAGGGGCGACCGTCCTCGGTCGCCCGCACAGCGATTTTGCGCATAACCGAAATAACGTCATAATTGATTGTAACGTTGTTATGCCAAACCATATTCATGTGATTATCTCTTTGGGAACGGGCGACCGGGGACGGTCGCCCCTACAGCGGCGTGGTCGCTGTTTCGCACAGGTGATAGCCTATTCGTCATTCCCGCATGCCTGTCCCCGCGAAGGCG
>JGI24701J34945_10000647_pt1 | contig 18477 bp, 14 predicted proteins | sample TergutTh196P3_FD_34945 | JGI IMG/M metagenome (IMG submission 34945)
GATTTCGTTTATTTCGGGCATATAGCATAGAAAAGGTATTACAATTCCTGCCATATTTGCCGCTCTTAGAATAGTTGTGCCAGCTGGGGCTTCTATTTCTTTTCCGTTAATTGTAAGTTTTACCACTGTGTATTCCTCCCACCTCTGAAAGATCCATAACCGTAGCGGTCACAACGTAGGCAACGTGATGTTTCCATTTCGGCGCCTTCCTTTGTCATTGGACATTCAATATATTCAAAGTCATTTCGCCTTTCTGAAGCTTCACGTTCTGTGACATTCACACGACCACGGCGGTTTTTGTTTTCAAACTGTGCTGGCGGTATTTCAACATCNGTGCTTATCACATTGTTAAAGCCAAGATAGTTGTCGATATTCGCAGCTGCGACTTTTCCTGCGGCAACAGCTTGTATNGCCGATGCGGGTCCTGTGGCGCAGTCGCCACCTGCGAAGACTTTACCGTCTTGGAATACTTCACCGCTGGGAAGAGTTTTTAGGTTGCCCCATTCCAGTGGAAAATCAGCTTTTTCAAATATATCTGATTCGACCCTTTGTCCAACAGCCATAATGAAAATGTCTGCCGCTATCCGCTCTTCCGGTAAATCGGCATTCATTGGTGCTGGGCGACCGCCGGAATCAAGCTCACCTGGAAGTTGAGGTTGTGTCCACAAAGCTACCGCTCTGCCGTTTTCGTCGGCTTCAATGCGAACGGGTGCTTTGAGTGTGAGAAGCTCAGCACCCTCTGCAATTGCTCCTTCAATTTCGTCGGGTAGTGCGGTCATGTCTGTTTGACGACGGCGGTAAACGCAATATACTTTTTTAGCGCCCAACCGCAGTGATGTCCTAGTGGCATCCATGGCAACATTGCCGCCACCGACTACTACCACAGTTTTACCTGTGTAGTCAGGATACTCTTCATCGCCGATGGTTCGGAGTAAGTCAACAGCCGATGTCACCCCTTCCAGATCCTCACCTTCGATACGGGCTTTGCTATCTGTGTGAGCTCCTATGGCAACAAAAAGACTGTCATATGTATTCATTATCTCATCGATGGATATATCGGTTCCAATATCAGTTTCAAGCTTCACAGTTATTCCTGTTGCCAAGATATTGTTTATATCCCTATCAAGAAGCTCTCTGGGGAAACGATATGCGGGGATTCCGTAGCGCAACATTCCGCCAAGCTTTTTGCGACGCTCATAAACGGTGACTTCGTGTCCCATTAAGGAAAGAAAATATGCTGCACTCAAACCGCCAGGTCCGCCACCTATCACGGCGACTTTTTTACCAGTGGGTGCTGCTTTCGCCAGTGGTGGAATTACCCCGGCGTTTTCTGTGATGAATTGCTTGATGCCACGGATATTAATTGCGCTGTCTAACATTCCACGGCGGCAATGATTTTCGCAGGGATGCTCACAGATGTAGCCGCAGGTAATGGGGAAGGGATTGTCTTTCCACATTAGCCTCAATGCATCGGCGTATTGACCTTTGTTAGCAAGAGCGATATATCCTGGAATATCAACATGGGAAGGACAATACCGAACGCAAGGAACGGGAGCATCGGTTCCGGAGAGGCAGCGACCTTTTTCTATATGCTCTGTAAAATCATCTTTAAATGCGATTAAGCTATCTAAGAGCATACGAGCNGAGTCGTAGCCAATGGCACAGTCNGCACTTTCGATGATGCCAGTTGCGGTTTTTTCAATGGTGCTAATTGTTTTTGAGTCTGCCTTTCCGTCTAACACGTCNTTTAGCAAGTCGGCAAGGACTCCCAGACCAACACGACAGGGAACGCATTTTCCACAGGATTGNGATTGGCACAGTGTCACAATATTTAGTGCAGTGTCCACTGGGCATAGTCCCGTAGGTCCTGAGCTTAGGCGGCGTTCCAAATCCTGGTACAGTTTGTCGATAGCTTGCTGGACTCGGTTTTCAGTCATTATTTCTAATCTGCTCATTGTATCACCCTAACATTAAGTATTTTTGGTCTTTGCTGCTTGTGCTATGAGTAAGATAGTTTTTCCAATCATTCCTCCTTTGCGATTGCTATTGCGGGTTAGCAAATCGACTCATATATGCGCATTTGCGGGATTGTAACATGTAATCTTTGAGATTTGCAATAATATAATTAGAAAAAGTATAAAAATGCAAAAAAATATAATTATTTTATTTTTTGATGTCATTGACCCTATGGCTTTCCTTGTATATAATTAATTGCGTTGGGAAAATTGTATATGTTTCGATAATAAGTTTCGACAATAATTTACATAATTATGACAGACTTTTGATATATGAATCATATAATTTGATTAGATAATTTTAATAAAGGTTACAAGTCACGGGAAAAAATCCAGTGTCATTTAGGAGGGAGCTTGCGAGCGAAGAATCTCTATAATTGGCAGTTTGGTGTAATGAGATCTTTCGCTGACGCTCAAGATGACACTGATAGTGCGTACTATGTATGCAATGAATAGCAAGATATATGATTTTTAGCACCCCCATTGAATAGTAACTTGAAAGGTTGATGGTGTGAGTATAAAAGGGAAAACTCTTTTTATGCGTTCGGAGCTTTTTATAATTGCTGTTGCGCTTGTTATGATAGTGGCGACGGGGATGCAGGTTCGCGGCTGTTCCCGAGTAGACGAGCCGGTTGCAGGACCCATTATGGAAAGCGAAGAAGCCTACCATGTCATTGTTGCAGGAGGAGAGCCAGAGGGAATCGCTGCGGCTTTGGCGGCTGCTCGCAATGGCATGAAGGTATTGCTAGTGGAGAAGAGAGAAGCTTTGGGTGGCTTAATGACATTGGGAATGCTAAACTTTTTGGACCAAAATCATGGACCTGGTGGAGTACTGCTCACCCAAGGGATTTTTTTAGAATTTTATACAGCTTTGGGCAATGCTTTTGATGTGGAAGAAGCAAAGACTTGGTTTTTAAATAAATGCAATGCTGAAGCTAATCTGACCTTGATGCTCAATACAGATATCATAGCTCCTGTGATGGATGGAAATAGGATAGTTGGCTTGATTATCCAGGAAAAGGATAGCGATGAAATGCAGATTGTGCGCAGCCTTGCTGTCATCGATGCCACTGTGGATGGTGATGTGGCTGCAGCAGCTGCTGCGCCTTTCACTTTAGGTGGCGAAGATTATGGCTCACATGGGACGATGCAAGGGGTTACATTGATTTTTGAAGTCTCAGGAGTTGACTGGATTACTGTCATGGCTTACCTCCGAAATGATGATGATGAGCATACCGGTGCCAGTGAGAAAGCAGCATATGGATATGGTAGCGAGGCACTAAATTATGTCAGCGTAGATGGGAATATGCGATTTAGAGGTCCGAATCTGGCAAGGCAAAATAATGGGAATGTTGTGTTGAATGCTTTGATTATTTTTGGTGTTGACGCTTTAGACCCCGATTCATATGCCGAGGGCATTAATCGAGGTCTAGCTGAAATACCTAATGTAATCGAGTTTATGCGAGAACACTTTGTCGGCTTTGAAAATGTAAGCTTTGTGCGTCCTGCTTCTTCTCTTTATGTGCGAGAAACGCGGCATTTCATTGGTGAGTATAGATTGAGCATCACCGATGTTCTTGAAAATAGAGACCATTGGGATAGGATAGGACATGGTAGTTATCCTGTGGATATTCAACCGACCAATCCCAATAATCTGGGAAATATTTATGGGGTTCCTGAGATTTACAGTATACCCTTTAGGTGCTTGGTTCCCCTGGAGGTGGAACAGCTTTTGATTGCAGGGCGCAGTGCTTCCTATGATTCCATACCCCATGGCAGTGCAAGGGTCATTCCCATAGGAATGGTAACTGGAGAAGCCTGTGGTACTGCTGTTGCATATAGTGTTGCCAACGATATGACATTTAGAGAAATGGCTTATGATGCCGATGCCATAAGCTGGCTTCAGGAAAGGTTGAAAAGTCAAGGTGCCTATTTGGTGGAGTTTGATTTACCGAGAACAGCTCTCATGGATCATTGGGCTTATCCTGGCTTGCTTGTTATGAGGGAGCTGGGTTTGGCTGGTGGTGGTTATATCAATGATTATAGGTTAGATAACGATGTTCCCAACCGCTGGATGCTCCAAAATCGGACTAATACGGTAATGAGGCTTGCTCACGAACGAACAGCAGATCGGGGAGATAGGCAAGTGCCCTATGTGGAAACAAACCTTGATTCCGATGAGGTTACAGTGGCTCAATTGTTCATGACCGCCGCTAGATGCGCTTCCTTGGGAGATTCTTTCCATGAAGCCCAAGGGGCAAAGGAGTATTTGCTCGCCTTAGGAATCCTTGATGAAAGCCTTTTGCAGCATTTTGAAGACATCGATGCAATTGCCACAACTGGTCAAGTGTTGTGTGTTTTGGGTGCTTTGTATTTGTATCTGATGGAGTTATAATAAAATGCTGGTAGGACGAGAGAATTGTACCCTCGTCCTACTTGTGTCTTACCAATATCCTAGCGCATTATAATGGGAATCGTAGTGGTATCATTATTATTGCTGCCAGGTACATTACTATGTGCAGGAGTATACCGTAGCGGACGATTTCTTTGAAGTTGAAACCTACGGTTATTGCCATGCCTATTTGGGCACTGGCGAGGGGTGTGAGCACAGCGAGGCTGGAGCCATATATGACTCCCATGGCTATTGCTTCGGGAGATATACCCATTGCTTGTGCCATGGGTAAAAAGATTGGCATGAAAAGTAGGACACAAGCGGTATTGGAAGTAAACTGCGAAACAACCATGCAAATTAAGGTCACCAAGGCGAAGAATAAAAAGGGTGGAGTATCTGCGGTTACCAGGGAGCTGAGCGCTGATGTGACCAAAGCCATCCCACCGCTGGCTGTGAGAATTTCCGCCATGCTGAAGCAGCCACCAAGCCATATAATCACATTCCAGTTCATTTCAGAAAATGCTTGCTTTTGGCTTATGCAACCAAAGGCGATGGATAGAAGCGCAGCTGTGATGGCAGCGGTTCCCACTGTGACTACTTCGCTAACCAGCATTATCACAAGGAGAGCGGTAATTACTGACATCGTATATAGCTTCTTTTTGTCAATGACATCCTGGGAAAAGTCGATGCCACCGTTTTCCACGGCTGCGTTCATTAGAATACTAGTTGAATCATTATCAGTTGTTCTTGCTAGGCTTTTTACCCAGACTTTTTTACCGTGTCCGTATGCATAGACGTAAATAGCCAAACCTGTAACAACGACAATGGGGATCCCAATTGGTGCAAACTCAAACATTTTGAAACCTTGAACACCCATGTTCTCGATAATATTTTGCCCAATAAGCTGTGGGGTTGAGCCGACTAAGGTACATACACCACCCACAACAGAGCCATATATCGCCGGAAGGGCGATGTTTTTCATTGTGAAGGCTTTTGAACTTTGTGTTACTCCTTTGAAAATCACAAGGAAAAACACAACAACGGTCATATTCGACATGAAAGCAGACATGGCAGCAGCGATAAAGAACGATATAATCATCAAGCGTTTTTCGTTATTTTTCGCCAGCTTTAACACAGCGCGTCCTACGACATGGGCTAGTCCTGAGTTCATCAATGCCAAGCCAACGATGTCCATGCCTGCTACCAAATATATGAGGTCCTGGGTGAAGCCTGTCATTGCCCTGGGAAGTGTGGATATACCCAGCAATACGCAGACTACGCAACCAGCCATGGAAACATATGCCATGGGCAAGCGGTCGATAATCCAAAGGATTATCATAATAGCAAATATAATAAGTGATGTTACAGCGGGATTCATTGACTTAGCCTCCAGTTTTGAATTAGGAATTTTGGATTAGGTATTAGGTATTAGGAATTATCGTTTCGCTTTTGTAAAAATGCGTTAGACAATATGGATTTTATTACTCATTACAAATTAAATATTCTTTGGGCGTTTTTGCTTCTGATTTTGTCACGGGGTCCGGCTGCCATTGCATCTACGCGCTCTAGGATTCCTACCATGTCGCCGATGTTGTGGGGGAAGTCAGAGCCGTAAAGAACGTTGTCTTCGCCGAATTCGGCAACACATAACTGCAATGCGCTTTGTCTATATACGACAGAATCTGCAAATATTTGTGGCATATATGAGCTGGGGAGTCTGTCTATTTTTTCGCGACCTGCTGGGACGCATTTCCAGATTTGGTCTAGTCTGCCAATGGTATATGGTAGAGTTCCGCCACCGTGGGAAGCGATGATTTTTAGGTTTTGATAACGGTCAAAGAAGCCATCCATTATCATCGTTGATATAGCCAATGTGGTATCGATTAGAAAACCTGTTGATGCTGCTAAATGATATACATCAAGCTGCATAAAGTCCGAACCTGGTGGAAGGGAAGGGTGTACCAAAACTGGGAGCGAATGTTTGTCAATGGCTTCCCATACGGGGGCGAACATTGGGTCGATTAATTGTTTCTCGGCTATGTTCGCTATAACCATAACGCCCACTGCTCCAAGGGATACTGCGCGATCAAGCTCTTTTATGGCTTCTTCTGGGTATTGCCATGGGAGGGAACACAAAAAGCGTATTCTATCAGGGTTTCTGGACTGCTCGAATATCATATTATCGTTTATTAGCCGTGCAGTGCTGGCACTGATTTCCACATCACCCCAATAGACATTGGGACAGGTGAGGGAAACGATGGCGATGTCGACTTTGGCATCGTTCATCTTTTGTAAACGTAAGTCATAGTCGAACATTTCCTCAAAAAGGGTCATGAACATGGCTCCATTTTTGTGGATTGCTTGGCTTGTCCCACCTAGGACAGGTACGTCTTCCACTGAATAAATGGGACCGCCATGCTCTTTTAATACTGCTAGAAATTCTCTGCTTAGCATATGGGTGTGGACATCGATTACTGGTACATTCATTGTTTTTCTCCTTAAATTAATTTAATTTACACACTTATACACGAAATCTATTTTTGAAATGCAAAAACGCCCTTGGACATATATCAGTCCAAGGGCGATTATTGATAAACCGCGGTACCACCTTAGTTTCGCACAGCCTCACANCAATGCGCTCTTGGGGTACTATCATACCCCATACGCTGTAACGGGCGTTCCCGTCGCGTCCTACTATGGTGCTGTTTCCTCGATTGAATTTTGCTANTTAANNAAATTCATCATAAGGTCACCAATTCAGCGCGCAGCTCTCGGGATGTATTCCCTGGCATAATCCTGATCGGCTTTCACCAACCGCCGACTCTCTGGCAGNATTTTATAGCTAGGTACTGGTTCCCAGTCACCGCCTTTTGCTCTTTCGGAGTTTAAAGCATTAAAGAGAGAATGTCAATAGGGNAAATTAGACAAAAATTAGGCTGTTGTTTGACAATTATATAGCAATTAATACAATGAGGCAGATGAAAAATGTAGCATAGCAGTCATAGAGTCTTAAAAACATTTGTAAAACCCTGGCAGCTGTGGTAACATACACATCATGAATAATCTTCTTGAATTACTAGAAAACTCAGCGGACAGATACCCTGATAAAATAGTATATTCGGACGAAAACGAGAGTGTGAGTTTTTCTGAGCTGCGAAAGATTGCCAAGGAAATTGGTACTGCTGTGGCAAGGAAAGTACAAGGCTTGCGAATGCCCATTGCTATTGTGACCAATCATCGGGTTGCGGATTTAGTTGCCTTTGCTGGGGTGCATTATGCTGGCTGTTTCTACATACCCCTTGATGGAGCTGCTCCTGAAGAGTTTATGAAGTCTCGTTTAGAGCTCATAAACCCAGCAATGATAATAGATGCCAAGTCTATACTGGAACTACCCAGGGAAACCATCGATGATGCACTTTTGCAAAATGCACGAGACTCTATCATCAGCAGCGACCCTGCCTATGCGATTTTCACCTCAGGCTCAACAGGAGTGGCAAAAGCTGCTGTCATATCCCATGGATCAGTTATTAATTTAGCAAATTGGCTAGCTGAGACCTTTGGCTTTTCCGAAAAAACTATTTTTGCCGGTCAGGGACCTTTTTATTTTGATGGTTCAGTCAAGGAAATATATTCCACATTGCGAAATGGCTGCACTTTGCAACTGGTACCAAAGAAGCTTTTCTCTTTTCCCATCAGAGCCATGCAATTTATTCAGGATGTCGGTGCAAATGTATTGCCTTGGGCTGTTTCCGCAGTGAAACTTATGGCAAATAGCGGGGTCTTCGACAAGTTTATCCCAGAAGGTGTCACTGATGTGATTTTCGGTGGAGAAACCATGCCTGCGTCCACTTTGAATATTTGGAAAAGGGCAATGCCACAAGCTCGTTTTGCCAATGTGTATGGACCTGCCGAAGTCACTGTGGATTGCTCATATTATATTGTAGATCGTGATTTTCAAGACGGAGAGAGCATCCCCATCGGTAATGCTTGTAAGAATGTGGAATTATTGTTGCTGGATGAGAATCAAGTGCCTGTATCAGATGGGGAAGCAGGGGAGATTTATGTGCGAGGAGCTGGAGTGGGCTTGGGTTATTGGCGAGACCCTGAGCGTACTTCTGAGGCTTTTATACAAAATCCGCTTAACAGTGCTTATCGAGACATTGTATATAAAACAGGTGATATAGCAAAATATAATGAAAATGGTGAGTTGGTGTTTCTATCTCGCGCCGATTACCAAGTAAAACATATGGGAAGCCGCATTGAGCTTGGTGAAATTGAAATTGTTGCCACCGGGGTGGAAGGAATCGATTTGGTTTGCTGCCTTTATGATAAAGACCAGGGGAAAATCCTGCTTTTCTACGAAGGGAGCATTTTGGAAAAAGAACTGGCGAAAGCAATGGAAACTCGTATGCCCCGTTATATGCAGCCCAATGTTGTTATAAAAGTGGAAGAAATGCCCGCCACTCCAAATGGGAAAATAGACCGCCTACGAGTAAAAGAGGTATACTACGATGGATTATGAGTCCTTCATGGAGCTGGAAAAGAACTATTCACGCAAAATCAGTAATGACTTTTTGCTTCCAAAGGACTTGAAAAAGCGTTTCGATGCTGGTGTTTTATCTGTTGAAGCTAATGATTTCGGACTCTTGATATATGAGCAGCGCAAGGATTTTATCAAACTACATTTCAGGTTAAGTGATGAAAATTGTATGGTTTCCCATCAAGATACCCAGCAGCCTTTAGCAGCTTTTTTAACATATAGGCATGATAGATATCCAACCCAAGCAGCCGCTTGGCTGGAAAAGCAAGGATTTATCAAAACAAAGACTTTACGTAGGTATAGCACAGATGAAATAACTGGTGAAATTAGCCTCAAAGGCATCGATTTCGCCACAGAAGAAGAGACATATGCCCTATTAAGGGAGTTTTTCAGCCCTGTGGAGCTGGATATGCCCTTTGGGGATTTATTTGAAGGCGCATTGTGCATTCGTTCTCCATATGGGAAAGCGGTTGGCGTAATATATATGGGGCAGACTCTATGTGTGGCAGTGGACCCTAAACATCAAGGTCAGGGTTTGGGACAAAGGCTATACAGGGGATATGCATATGTAGTAGTGAACTCTGGTATGAAAAGCAGCTATCACGAATGGATTAGCCCAGACAATGCTGCTTCCATAGCCATGTTTGAAAGACTAGGTTTTTCTGCCGACATGGTTTATACGGACAGCTTTGTGCTGAGTGAGGAATTAGGAGTGAGGAATTAGGAATTACAGGAATTATATGTTAGCGTATATAATAATTGCTGTATAAAACATGATATATTCTAACAAACATAGAATTTAATATAATGGTGATTAGTAATTCCTAACTCCTAATTCCTAACTCCTCATTTCTAAATGAATAGATTAACAAAGAGGAATAATAATGAAACGAATAATTGCAATACTAAATGAAATCAAACAAGATGTTGATTGGGAAAGTGAGAGCAACATAATTGATGATGAGCTTTTGGACTCCTTTGATATGATTTCCTTGGTTACAGAATTAGATGAGGTTTTTGAAGTCACCATTGGACTTGAGCATCTTGAGCCTGAAAACTTCAGTTCTGTTGCTGCAATCGCAGCATTGCTCGCCGAACTTGGAGCTGATGTTGAGCAATGAGCTTTTTATCATTTAAATTTTTGCTGTTTCTAATCATTGCATTGTTTTGCTATTTTATATCTCCACGTAGGTTCCGCTGGTGCCTATTGCTGCTGTCAAGCTATGTATTTTATTGGTTTGCCGGTGGCTTCTTCGCATTAGCAGCAATTTCTGTTACCACCATTAGCATATATTTATGTGGTCTCTGGGCTGGTAAATTGAGGGAAAATAAAGCTAAAACAGCATTGAGACGAACACCTTTAATTATATGCCTTAGCTTTAACTTCGCATTGCTTGCATTTTTCAAATACACTAATCTATTCTTGCCAAATATGGATGTGTTATTAGTAGCTGGTATTTCTTTTTACACATTTCAAGCAGCGGGATATATGGTGGATATTTATACAGGTAAAATTCAAGCTGAGCGCAATTTCTTTAAAGCAGCATTGTTTTTATCCTTTTTTCCACAATTGATTCAAGGACCAATATCGAGATATAGTGATATTGCCCAGGATCTTTTCGCAGGACATGGTTGGGATTGGGACAGGGCTCGCAGCGGTATCCAGAGGATAATTTGGGGCTATTTGATGAAAATGGCAATAGCCAATCATGCTGCGCTAATTGTGAATAATGTTTATGCAAATTTCCGAAACTATGGTGGAGCTATTATTATCTTTGGAGTCTTGATGTATTGCTTTCAAGTATACACGGATTTTGCAGGGGGTATCAATATCACCATTGGCATAGCGAAAATTATCGGCATCAATCTACCTGAAAACTTTCGCCAACCTTTTTTCGCCAGCTCTCTGGCGGATTATTGGAGGAGATGGCATATAACTCTGGGTTCTTGGCTTCGAGATTATCTCTTCTATCCTCTCATATTATCAGCACCAATGGCAAAATTGAGTCGATTTTCGCGAAAAAACTTTGGCAATGCTGTAGGGAAATTGATTCCTTCTTGCATCGGGACCTTTTGCATATACTTCATAGTGGGAATTTGGCACGATTTAACATTTAATTACTTGATATTTGGTTTTTTAAACGGTTTTATCATCAGCTGCTCGCTGTTTGCTGAACCCCTTATTGAAAAACTTAGAGATAAAACCGGTATAAATGGAAGCAAGCCAGGATTTGGGAGGGTTTTCTCCGCTTTGCGAACCTTTGCTATCCTAGGTTTTTTGCGTTATTTTGTTCGAGCAGCGTCTTTTAGGACTGCTTTGAGCATGTTCAAGCAAACATTGCTACATATCAGAATAAGCGAGTTGTGGAACGGAACGCTGCTTGGTTTGGGTGTTGACAAAACTGGCTATCTCGTATTAACAATAGGCATTATTGTGTTGCTGCTACATGATTATTTAACTGAAATTGGCAAAGATGTGAGTGAAATGCTCAACAAATCAAAACCAATATTACAATTTGCTATCCTTGTATTGGCAATGTTTTCACTGGTGGCTTTTAGCATTTTCTCTGGAGATGCCCATTCTGCCAGCTTTATTTATGGAGGATTTTAGCCATGACTGCTAAACGCTGGGTAATAATGTTTTGCATAGTGTCCATAATCCTTGCCTCCATTGTGCCAATGATGAATATTATTATTGACCCTTTTTCTGTTTTCGGAGACAGGCTATATGAGTGGAACTCCCACGGCATGACCAATAATCCCAAAGCTGCAAAGTTTGCATATGTGGATGCTCGCAGGGGAGAGTTCGATGCTTTCATCATCGGACCCAGCGGAGCCAGTGTGTTTTCTCCAGATAAATTGGAAGAGTACACAGGATTACGCTGGTACAATATGTTTAATTATGGCTCAGATATGGAATATATGGGGAAACTGGCGAAATATCTCATTGAAAATCATATGCCTAAACATATTTTGCTTGTTTTACCTGCTGTGAGTGCAGTTTCATATGCCCCTGCCATCTGGGGAGTGACAAATGAGCAGCCAATGAAGCCCTTTTGGAGAACACCATTTCTATTTGCCAACCCACAATATGCTGTTAATAAAGCGAAAGCATACCCACCGCCCTATGTCCAGGGGGGTTGGGACGTGTTTGTTGCTCGCACCGGAACCTACAACAAAACCCGCCGAGCCATAGAGCCCATTGGAGCCATGGAGGATTATCTCATAGCATACCCTGAATTTGTCGCTCCTCGATTCTGGAATCAGGGTATGATATATATTGAGGAATCCACATTGGTGGTGGCGGAAATAGCTCAAATGTGTAGTGAGCAAGGAATTGAACTGACGATTGTAGCACCTCCCATGCTAGCCGAGGAAATTAGCAGTTATAATGTCGAAAAGGTGCAGGATTTTTATTCGGGAATAACTGATATAGCAGATATAAACGGGCTATGGTATTTCATCACATCGTCTGTGAGTTATGAACCCCGCTATTTCTATGATACAACCCATGCTCGCACAGCCATTGGAAATATAATGATTGCCAAAATGTTCGGAGATAATAGCTTATATATTCCAGACGATTTCGGCATTTGGATGACAAGCGAAAACGTAGATTTGGTTATTGAAGCAGGTTTTGGCGAAGAAGCGATTTTACAAAAGCTATCCACCGAAGAGTACACAGCCGAGCTTCCAGTTTTGATGTATCACCACCTGACAGACAATGTTGGTACATATTCAGCCATTTCTATTTCTGGCTTTGTGGAGCATATGGAAGCACTGGTGGAAGCGGGCTTCACAGCTGTGTCCTTGGAGCAGGTGATGGACTATGTTTATCGTGGAATCGACCTTCCGGAAAAACCTATTTTAATTACCTTTGATGATGGTTACGAAAGCAACTATACGGTTGCCTTTCCCATTCTTCAGGAATTTGGATTTCATGGAACAATTTTCGCCATTGGTGTTACCTATGATAAAAAAGATTTGTATAAAGATACTGAACGTCAGATAATACCCCATTTTGGTCATCAGGAAGCCAGAGAAATGGTGAATTCAGGTTTGATATCCATTCAGAGTCATAGCTTTGATATGCACAATGTGGAGGAAGAAGACGATCCTTTCCGAGACGGAGTTCTGCAATTTTCATATGAAAGCGATGATGAATATTTAGATATGTTCAGGAATGACCATGCCTTGATGGAGGCACTCTTACAAGATTATGGAGACATCATTGCCTTTGCATACCCTTATGGCAGAATTAGCACAATCAGCGCAGTTCTTCTCAACGAGCTGGGAGTCAAGCTGACCTTTTCGGTAGACCCTGGAATAAACACGATTATTAAAGGTCTACCCCAGAGCTTATTTGCTCTAAAACGCTTCAATATGGACGACGATGTTAGCCCCGAAGATATGCTGGCGATGATTGGCGGATAACACGGGGAAAAAGGGTCAGGCAGCTAGGGAAGTACAAAAAGGAGCGTTCATTCTAAGTAATTACAATAATTCTAACTTTTTAGGAGAAAATCGACTACCTCGTCTTTACTAGCGAAGCGAAGCAATCCAGACACCGATTTGCAGGTTGTAGCATAGAATCACACAAATTACCCAGTCTTGATTCCTTTGTCACAGTGTTCCACACAACGACAAAACTGGAATTCTGATAAATTACGATGAAAATTTTTATTAGGAGAAAACATATGATTGAGCTTCCAGAAGCCCACACTTTAGCCACACAGTTAGGCGAAGCCTTCATAGGCAAAACCATCGTCAGCGCAGCAGCCAATACATCGCCTCATGGTTTCGCTTGGTACTCAGGCGACCCAGAGCTGTATAATGAGAAACTCGCTGGTAAAAAAGTATCCGCCACGGCAGCATATGGAGGGAGACCCGAAATGCTGGCAGACGGTATGATAATTTCGTTCTTCGATGGAGTTCGTTCCCGCTATCTTGGAAAAGATGAAAAGCGACCTGTCAAACACCAGCTGTTAATAGAGTTTGAAGATGGCAGCGCATTATGCTGCACAGTACAAATGTATGGCGGTATGATGGCTTTTCCTGATGAACCACGCGATGATTTTTACTACAATGTCGGCAGAGAAAAGCTTTCGCCTTATACAGAAGCATTTGATATGGTATATTTCGATGGTTTATTTGATGGCATAAAAAAATCGCTCAGTGTAAAAGCACTCCTTGCCACTGAACAACGAATCCCAGGATTGGGTAATGGTGTATTACAAGATATTTTATTCAATGCCAAGATTCATCCCAAAAGAAAGGCAGAATCACTATCTGAAAATGAGCGTGAACTGCTGTATAAGGCAACTGTATCAACCCTCAAAGATATGCGAGAAGCCGGTGGTCGCGACACAGAAAAGGATCTTTTCGGCGAATCCGGCGGTTATAACACGATTTTGTCAAGCAAAACCCTGGCAAACCCCTGCCCCGTATGCGGCGGCAGCATTAAAAAAGAAGCCTTCCTAGGCGGCAGCGTCTACTTTTGCCCAACATGCCAAGTGCTGTAAGGTGGTTATGACTAGTTTTGTTATACTGCTGCTTCTAGTATAGAAGCATTTTACAACGTATAAACTAATTATTTGCATTCAGTAGTATGGAAACTAACTCAATAAATTTGCTAGTCCTTTCGATAGTTTTATTGTGTATAGAAAACTGATGCCACTATCATGGCAGATTGAGGTGTTGACGAATGAGTATGACAGATAATAAAAAAGAACAGGAACGCTCCGAGTTACATCGCACAATATGGGGTATTGCCAATGCCCTTCGCGGTAGCGTGGATGGTTGGGACTTTAAGCAATATGTCCTTGGGATGTTGTTTTATCGCTATATATCGGAAAACCTCTGCGCATATATCAATGAGGGTGAATACGCTGCTGGTGATACAGCCTTCGATTATGCCCAGCTCGCTGATGGAGATGCGGAGCCAGCCCGCGATGACCTCGTGAACACAAAGGGCTTTTTCATTCTGCCGAGTGAGCTTTTTGAGAATGTCTTGCAACATGCAGCATCAGATGAAAACCTGAACGAAACCCTTGAAAGTGTCTTTAAAAACATAGAATCCTCCGCCCATGGAACAGACAGCGAAGGAAACTTCAAAGGTTTATTCGACGATCTCGATGTAAACAGCAACAAACTCGGCAGTACAGTGGCGCAGAGAAACGGACGACTAGTGAAGCTTATGAACGGTATAGCGGAGATGAAGCTGGGTGATTACAAAGAAAATACCATTGATGCTTTCGGTGATGCATACGAGTTTCTTATGGGGATGTACGCAAGCAACGCAGGTAAAAGCGGAGGAGAATACTACACACCCCAGGAGGTTTCTGAGCTACTCACTCGCATAGCTCTAGTGGGTCGGACTGAAGTGAACAAAGTTTATGACCCCGCCTGCGGGAGCGGATCACTTTTGCTCAATTTCGCAAAAATCCTTGGGAAAGACAAAGTGCGCCAGGGCTTCTTCGGACAGGAAATCAACATCACCACTTATAACCTTTGTCGAATAAATATGTTTCTCCATGATGTGGACTTCGATAAATTCGACATTGCTCACGGCGATACGCTAACTGACCCGATGCATTGGGATGACGAACCTTTTGAAGCAATCGTATCGAACCCACCATATTCTATTAAATGGGCGGGAGACGACAACCCTTTGCTTATTAATGACCCTCGCTTTTCGCCTGCGGGTGTTCTCGCACCAAAATCAAAGGCTGACCTTGCTTTTATCATGCATAGCCTGTCATGGCTCGCAACAAGCGGAACTGCGACTATTGTATGCTTCCCTGGGGTATTTTATCGCAGCGGCGCAGAGCAAAAAATCCGCAAATACCTCATTGACAACAATTTCATCGACTGCGTGATACAACTCCCAGACAATCTATTTTATGGAACTAGCATAACCACCTGTATCATGGTGATGAAAAAGTCGAAAAGCGAAAACAGCACCCTATTCATAGATGCTAGCCGTGAGTTTGTCAAAGTAACCAACAACAACAAGCTGATGCAAGAAAACATAATAAAAATAGTCGCTGCATATACTGACCGCTCAGACATCGAGTATTTCGCAAGACTTGTACCCAACAGCGAGATTGCTGAGCAGAACTACAACCTTTCTGTCAGCACATATGTCGAACAGGAAGACACTCGCGCGGTCATCAATATCGTGGAGCTAAACGCAGAAATAGAGCGAATTGTAGCACGGAGCGATGTGCTGCGGAATGAAATTGCTGCGATTGTTGCTGAGATTGAGGGGGGATAAAACTAATGAATGAAAATAGAATAGATTACATAATAAATAATGCTAAACGAAGCATGGAAGTTGAGGGATTCGTTATTGATGATGAGTTGGAGCGAACTGTACGTAGCATATTAAATGGTGAACTAACAAGAACCGAATTCATTGAGAAATTAAAACTTAAAGCCATGAGGTATGCATCTGGTGAAATATGAATATGGTGGTGTCGAATATGAGGGTGAAACATTTTATTGTTATCCTGATTCGGATGTATTAATGAATAAATTTAATATAATGGATGGTGAAAAGCTACAGGAAATCGAACGCGAAATATCATTTACGAATATTTCATTTCTTGGCGAGAACCCGCTTAAAGGTGCATTGGATTTTAAGTACCTTTTGAAAATCCATAAATTCATATTCGAAGATATTTACGGTTGGGCTGGGCATATTCGTGGTGTTGGATTTTTCACCAAAGGTGATGCTATGTTTTGTGTTGCTGATAAGATACCAGAATACGCTGACAATACTTTCGGAAAACTACGAGCAGAAAAATGGCTACGAGGTCTGGAGCGAACAGAATTCATTGAGCGGCTTGCGTATTATATGGGAGAAGTTAATGCTCTGCACCCTTTTCGTGAAGGAAACGGTCGGACACAGCGGGTATTCTTTGCTGAACTGGCACGTCGGGCAATGTATAATTTGAATTATTGTCTTGTCAATCCTGACGAATTGCTGGAAGCTGATATTGCAATATATAACAAGGATTATTCAATGCTGACGGCGTTGTTGGAGACGATGTTAACGAGAATAGGGCAGGAGTGACAGTGATGATGCGATTTGAAAGCTTGATAAAGGAACTAAATAGTTGCTATAATGGTGGAGTATTATGGAAGAAGAAATAAATAACCAAATTGAAGAAAACGATAAGAGCAGCATGGAAATCAAAAGCTTCAATTATACTGAGTGGCAAAGAAGCCTTTGGGAAGACTTAACGCTTGAGGAAGTATTTGAACATGCAAAAAATGCACAAGAAAAGCATAAAGTACCTGATGAGGTCGATGAAATATGACGAAACTTGATAATTTGATTGCGGAGCTGTGTCCAGATGGGGTTGAGTATAAGCCGTTGGGGGAAATAGCAACTGAAATGTATCGTGGTTCCGGAATAAAACGTGATGAAGTCACTGAAACAGGCTCTCCATGTGTCAGATATGGAGAGATATACACATCATATGGTGTGTGGTTCGATACCTGTCTATCACGTACCAAGGTAGGGAAGAAGACATTTACACATGGTGATATTTTGTTTGCAATAACCGGTGAAAGCATCGAAGATATAGCTAAATCATGTGCATATATAGGACACGATACTTGTTACGCTGGTGGTGATATTGTTGTAATGAAGCATAAGCAAAACCCGAAGTATCTTGCTTATACATTATCTACATACGAAGCACAAGCGCAAAAGAGTAAGGGTAAGATTAAAAGTAAGGTTGTGCATTCTAGCATTCCTGCGCTTAAGGAAATTATCGTCCCTCTTCCCCCGCTCCCTATACAAGAAGAAATTGTCCGTATACTTGATAATTTCACAGAGCTCACAGCGGAGCTTACAACGGAGCTTACAGCGAGGAAAAAGCAGTATGAGTATTATCAAAACGAACTGCTGACTTTCGGCGATGATGTTGACTATAAGGAACTTAACGAGGTTTGTGACTATGTTGACTATCGGGGGAAAACACCAAAGAAGACAGACAACGGAGTGTTTTTAATTACTGCAAAAAACATACGAAAAGGCTTTATTGACTACGAAACCTCGAAAGAGTATATAGCTGCTGAAGACTACGATGAAGTCATGCGGCGCGGCAAGCCTCTTATTGGCGATATCTTGGTTACAACAGAAGCTCCTTGTGGACACGTCGCACAACTTGAGCGTGATGATATTGCTTTAGCACAACGGGTAATTAAATATAGAGGGCGAGCAGACGTTATAAATAACGCCTATTTGAAACACATCCTGCTTGCAAGCGAGTTCCAGACAAAGCTGCTGAGGGCTGCGACAGGTGGAACTGTGAAAGGAATCAAAGGGAGCAAGCTCCACAAGCTAACAATTCCAATCCCTCCGCTGGAAGTGCAGACGCGCATCGTCGAAATCCTCGACCGCTTCGACACCCTGACCACCGACATCACAAACGGATTACCCGCCGAAATCACCGCCAGGCAAAAACAATACGAATATTACCGCGACAAATTATTATCATTCCCCGCAAAACAACAAT
>JGI24701J34945_10000653_pt1 | contig 18392 bp, 14 predicted proteins | sample TergutTh196P3_FD_34945 | JGI IMG/M metagenome (IMG submission 34945)
TTGGAACAAGTCTTTTATCATTAAAAGAAGCAGCTGATAATTACGCTGAAAAACTCAATAAAGCAAAAGACGAGCTTATTAGTCAAAATAATGTCATTGCTGGATTACAATTAAAAGTTGATAATAGAGCAGACAAAGCGGCAAAAGCAAATGAAAAATCCCAGCGTCTCCAGAGAGAAAGACAAACACTTCAGTCTAGAAAAAATCTACTTTCGGATTTGGAAAGGGATTACCAAGGTTATTCAAAGGCTGTGAAGTATGTCATGCAGGAGTCATCACGGGGGTCTTTAAAGAATATTTGTGGAACAGTGGCTAGTCTTGTTAAGACAAAAGACAAGTATACAGCAGCGATTGAGACCGCTCTGGGTGCTGCCATGCAAAATATCATAGTGAAAACTGAAGATGATGGAAAAGCAGCTATAAATCAACTCCAGCGAAATGATGAAGGAAGAGCAACTTTTCTGCCAGTTTCCACGATAAATGGTAGAATTATCGACGAAAACGAAGTAAATGGCGACGAAGGATTCCAAGGAGTCGCTGTGAACCTCATCGAATATGATTCCATCTATTCTGGTATTTATGCAAGTCTGCTGGGAAGAGTTATTATTTCCGATGATATTAATAGTGCCCTTCGCATTGCTAGAAAAAATAATTATCGATATAGGGTTGTTAGTTTAGATGGGCAAGTTATCAATGCTGGCGGATCCATGACTGGTGGCTCCACCGCTTCTGCTTCGGGGATTTTATCAAGAGCTAATGAGTTGGAAAGAATCGAAAGTCAGCTGCTTAGACTCTCTGATGATATAAGCACGAGCAGTAGAGAGCAAGAGGACTGCAATCGAGAGCTGAAGGCTTCTGAATACGAACTTGATGTTGCTCGCAACGAATTGCGAACAATTCAAGATGGGCTAATTTTGCTTCAAAGCGAGCTTGATCATCAGAACCAATTATTGGAAATCGCAAGGGGAGATATATCATCACGAGAAAGCGCGCTTAAAGTCATCAATGGGCGTATGGACACAAATTCCAAAGAAACCGAAGAAATAAAAGACTTAATTGTAATATTGGAAAACAAGTGGGACGATATAAAAAAGCAATATGACAAAGCTGCCCAAGGTCAGGAATTATTATCAAAAGAGCGAGAGGCTCTTGGTGATATATTATCGAAACTAGCTGCAGACAAGGCATCCCTTGATGCAGAAAATGCTGCACTTGTTAAAACAATTAATGAATTAAGTGCAATTAGGGATGAAATGGAAGGTAATAGAGAACGCCAACTCCTTACAATTGATGAACTGAAACAAAAAAACGATGAAATTCAACTGCAAATACTGGACAATCAAAGAAAAGCAGTGACAGTCAATGCAGACATTGAAGAGTATAAACAGCGAGTGGCGAAAATCAATACGGAAAAGCTTGAAATTGAAGGTAGCAGGAGTCAGTTAAATAGGGATATACAAAACAAAAACCAAGAGACTTTGAATCTTGAGCGAGAGTGTTCTAGACTGGAACAAAGAAAGCTTGCCGCAGCAATGGAAGAAAAGCAAATCGTCGATAGACTTTGGGACACATATGAACTGACTAGAAGCTCAGCTCTAAACGCTGCAATGCCAATAGATAATTTAACCGATGCACAAAGAAACATAAGGTCGATAAAATCACAAATGAACCAATTGGGCGAGCCAAATATTGGAGCCATCGAGCAATTTTCCCGTATCAATGAACGATATTCTTTTTTGACTTCCCAAAGGGACGATGTGGAAAATGCTAAAAAAGAGCTACTCTCGATTATTTCCGATATTACAACGCATATGCAAGAAATTTTCGTTCGTGAGTTTGCTTTGATTAACGAGAGCTTTGAAAAAACATTCAAAGAGCTCTTTGGTGGCGGGAATGCTTCCTTAATGTTGGAAGAACCGGAAGATATATTATCAAGCGGAATCGAAATCCAAGTTCAACCACCTGGAAAATCTNTAAAAACNATAACTNTACTTTCTGGAGGGGAAAAAGCATTTGTAGCCATTGCGATTTATTTTGCAATTCTCGCTGTTCGACCTCCGCCTTTTGTGGTAATAGATGAAATTGATGCTGCTTTAGATGATGCCAATGTGGCAAGGTTTGCTTCCTATATGCGAAGAATGTCGAATAATACCCAAATGATAGTAATATCCCACAAACGAGCAACAATGGAACAAGCAGATGTCTTNTACGGTGTAACAATGCAAGAAATGGGAGTCTCCCGAATCCTCCATCTGGATCTGGAGGAAGCGGANAAACAATTAACAATNAACAATTAACAATNAACAATTATCCTAAAATGCACCACAATACAATGACACTCGTAGGGCGCGGCATCCCTGACGCGCCGCCTNGGAAACAATGAACGATGAACAATGTATAATTAACAATAAGCTATTGGAATAATTATTCATTATTAATCATTAATTATTAATTAACTGAAAGGTTTTGGTTTGCATTGAGTATATTTACAAAGCTTCGTGAGGGGTTGGCTCGGACTCGGAATAGCTTTTCTCAACGATTGAATAGTGTCTTTTCCTTTATGGGTGCTGTGGGGGAGGATTTTTATGAGGAGTTGGAAGAGACCCTTATAATGGCCGACTTGGGAGTGGCGACCACAACTGTTGCTGTACAGCAATTGAGGGAAACTGTTAGATATAATGGAATAAAGACTGGAGTAGAAGCAAAAGCGGCTCTTGTAAGTATTTTGACGCTGCTTCTCGATGTGGGCGAAACAAGGCTTAGGCTGGATACACAACCCTCAGTTATTTTGGTAATTGGTGTAAATGGAGTTGGGAAGACAACTTCAATAGGGAAGTTGGCGATGAAACTCAACAATGAAGGAAAAAAAACCCTTTTATGTGCCGGTGATACATTTCGCGCCGCTGCTGGAGAGCAGCTTGGTGTTTGGGCAACACGAGTGGGTTCGGAAATAGTCCGCAGGGATGAAGGCGCAGATCCTGCATCGGTCATTTTCGATGGCATAAATGCTGCCAAAGCAAGAGCGGTGGATGTTCTCATTTGTGACACAGCTGGACGTTTACATAACAAATCCAACTTGATGAATGAGCTTTCTAAAATCAGTAGAATCATTCATAGGGAACTTCCAGAATCGAATATTGAAACCTTACTGGTTATCGATGCTACCACAGGTCAAAATGGAGTTATTCAAGCTCGTGAGTTCAATGAAATCGCAGACATCACTGGTATTATTTTAACAAAACTCGATGGTACGGCAAAGGGTGGAATTGTTTATTCCATAGCCGAGCAATTGAAAATTCCTGTAAAACTCGTTGGTGTTGGGGAAAAACTCGATGATTTAATAGAGTTTAATGCTTGGGAATTCACGGAGGCGATTCTTGAATGAATAATGAAAAATTTGTCCTTGCCACCGGAAATATCGGTAAAGTAGCAGAAATGAGCGAAATCCTAGCTGGATATGGTATACAAGCCGTTGGTAGAGTAAAAATGGGACTCAATGTGGATATTGAGGAAACCGGCTTAACATTTATTGAAAATGCAATAATAAAAGCACAAAGTATATGCGATTTGACAAGTCTGGCTTCCATCGGTGATGATTCTGGCTTGGTAGTGGATGCTTTAGGAGACCAGCCCGGAATATATTCAAGCTCCTATGGCGGAGATGAGCTCAGCGACTTGGAACGCTGTATGTATCTACTAGCTAACATGGAACATATTACCCAAAGGGAGGCTAAATTCGTATGCGCTGTGGCTTGCGCTTTTCCCAATGGTGATTTAATCACTGTCACTGGCGAGTGCATTGGGATAATCGTTAAAGAGCCAAGGGGCGAAAACGGCTTTGGCTATGACCCTGTTTTTATGCCCTCGGGAATGGATAAGACAATTGGTGAGTTGTCACCAATTGAAAAAAACGCTATTTCCCACAGGGGGAAGGCTCTCAAGCAACTTGCTGATGCATTGATTGATAGGAATTAGGAATTAGGTGATTGGTATTGAGAATTGGGATATTCGGGGGAACATTTAATCCACCCCATATAGGGCATTTTCGTGGAGCGAAAGCTGCAGTAGATCAGCTTGCGCTTGATAAGCTTATTATCATCCCAGCTGGAATTCCACCCCATAAAAGCCTACCAGAAGATAGTCCCAGTGCTCAAATGCGCCTTCATATGACAAGGGGAGCATTTCAAAACATTGCCCAAGCTGAAATTTCTGATATGGAGATATTTAGTGAAAAGCCAATTTATACTTCACAAACAGTTGCCAAACTAAAAGAACAATATCCTGATGCTCAAATGTTTTTGTTNGTTGGAACAGATATGTATTTAACACTTGAAACATGGAAAGATAGTAGTTATCTTCTTTCAGCTGTAATTCCAGCAGTATTTTCAAGAGGTGCAATGGATTTACAAAGCATATTAGAGCATTCCCAAAAGCTAAAAGATGAATATAACATTGAAACAGAAATAGTTCAAAGCGATGCAGTTGAAATATCTTCTTCCCAATTGCGGCAACAATTCTCCCAACGTGAGGGTATTGGATACATTACCGATACAAATTATTCGTACATTATATCAAATCGGCTTTATGGAGCAAAAGCAGATTGGGACTGGCTTAGGGAGCGTTCATTGGCTAGGCTTGATTCGAGGAGAGTTGCCCATGTCAAAGGCTGTGAAATTGAAGCGATAGCTTTAGCAAAGCGATGGGCTGTGGATATTGATGATGCCAGAGAGGCTGCAATACTTCATGACATCACAAAGATGCTAAGCCTTGAGGAAAACATCAAAGTCTTCTCTGAACATGGAATAACCCCCACTGAAGTGGAAATCGCTGAAGAAAAGCTTATGCATGCGAAAACCGGTGCTCTTTTGGCAAAGTCAGAATTTGGTGTATCAGATGCAGTATTTGATGCGATTTATTGTCACACTACAGGAAAAGTAGACATGTCAGACTTGGAAAAAATCATTTTTATTGCTGATTTTATCGAAGTTGAAAGGGATTTTCCAGGAGTTGAGGAGCTAAGGAAAGTTGCNTATGAAAATCTCAACGAAGCAATGATACTTGGTCTNAAAATAAGTTTACAAGACTTATACGACAATGGAATTACACCGAATCCTTTATCTCAAGAAGCACTTNATTTTTTACTAGGAACATAAANTGTTCACCTTTCAATGAAACCCATAAACTGCCACATAAGCTATATAAATATCTGATGCAGTTTAAGTCTATGATAGCTCCAGGAATCTATGCCCAGTGGCATAAAGGGGAGAAATCCAATGAAAATCACCGGAAGCAAAAGAAAGGCACAGCATTTAAGCAAGAATATTTCTGATACAACAAAAGTGCCGCCAGAATCCTTTGATAAAACAGAGGATAATAAAATAAAGGGAAAGACTAGCATAAAAAAAAGAATCGCTGTTATAGTTCTATCTGTAATTGCTATAGCAAGCGTTAGCATATATTTTTATATAAAAACTGCTTTGAGCACGCGACCTCCCGTAAAACTAGAACCCAGACCGGATCGCCCCCCATTGGACGACACAGTAAGCCCAAATCCACAAACTGTAGCAAATGGCGAACAAGCTTTAGCTGCGGGTAATACTGTAAGAGACATGGCAAAATACACTTTTCTCCTTTTAGCAACTGACGCAGAAGGAGGAAATACCGATGTGATTATGGTGGCTTCTTTTGATACAACAGATGGCAAAATCGATGTGGTCAGTATTCCTAGAGACACCTTGGTTAATGTCAGCTGGAGCTTGAAAAAGGCAAATTCCATTTATTCCAATATGCGCCAGAGACACGGCTGGGAGGAAAAATCCCTCAATGATGGAATGCATGCCACCGTAGAAACATTTGCCGATGTGCTGGGTTTCGAGGTTGATTATTGGGTTTTAGTGGATATGAGGGCATTCGTTGCCCTTGTTGACGCTATTGATGGTGTAGACTTTGAAATTCCTGTTAGTATGAACTATGTTGACGAGGCTGGAGGCTTATCGATTCATTATTCCAGGGGAATGCAACACCTTAGTGGTAGGCAGGCTTTGGAGGTTCTTCGATATAGAGCCGGATACTCTGACCAGGACATAGGTAGGATTAATACACAGCAGAGTTTTTTAATGTCTGCTGCTTCACAAATACTTGCCAAACGAAGCTCATTGAGCGTCAATGAATTAGCCAATATCATCTTAAAATATGTAAAAACAGATATAGACTTGAGCTCTTTAATATGGTTTGCTAATCAATTTTTAAAAATCAATGTTGATGCTATTGAATTTGATGTTATGCCAGGCAATTATCATGATTGGGTTGGCAACCAGTCCTATGTGACCATTTACCTCGATGAATGGCTGGAATTAATCAATGAAAAGTTGAATCCTTTTATTGAATCGGTTACATCGGATAGCGTGAGTATTCTAACTCGCGGAACTGATCGGTATTTATATGCCACCGATGGAAACCGCAGGGGAGATGCCACCTGGGGACAATATAGCACAGGGATAATATCTTCCAGCACTACTAGCACTGATAGCAGCACGTCTAGTTCAAGCAGTTCTGGTGGAAGTGGCAGTGAATATCAGCCTCCCACAAGCAGTACAGTACCACAGGCATCCGATAGTGATGTGGACGAACAAGTGCTTGATATTTCAGAAGATGAAATTGATAATGAACAAAACAATGAATTAGATGAGCTTGATGATATATTAGAAAATATCGATAATTATAACGATGAGGGATATGTTGATTCACCAACTGATGAATATTTTGATAGTAATGGTGAAATAGAGGATTTCGCTAATTCCGATGATGATACAAATGATGAAATACCCATGATAGAGTATCCCATCGAAAATCATGAAGAAGGTCCATCAGATAATTTAAACACAATAGATGGGGGATTAAGCTCCCATGAAACCGAGCCTTCATATGAATGAACATTGTGATTTATTTGAATATAGAAAATCTCATTGAGGGTAATATCATATGAAAATACCAATTAAAAAGGACAGTACAATAATGCTTTCTCCAGATAATGTTGCAAAACTTATAGTAAATGCTCTTGACAGCAAGAACGCCAGAGATATAAAATTACTAAGAACCACAGAGGTAACTACCCTTGCGGACTATTTTGTAATTTGTACCGCAAATTCCACAACTCACCTCAAAACCCTTACCGATGAGGTGGAAAAGATTCTGGAAGAAAACGGTGAAGTGCCAAGGAGACGGGAAGGCGACAGAGCAGGTGGATGGGTGCTGATGGATTATGCCTGTGTTGTTGTCCATCTTTTCCTCGAAGATATACGTTCCTTTTATACCCTTGAACGATTATGGAGCGATGCTGAAGATGTGGAATTAGGATTGGGGAGCGAAGCAACATGAAATATGAATTTTTAGAAATTGAGTCGAAATGGCAAGACATATGGGAAAAGGAAAAACCTTTTCGTGCCATAAACGGAAGTGATAAACCCAAGTTTTTTGCTTTAATAGAGTTTCCCTACCCATCTGGGGAGGGCTTGCACGTCGGACATCCGAGACCTTTTACCGCCATGGACATCGTTTCTAGAAAAAGGCGTAAGCAAGGTTACAATGTCCTTTTCCCCATTGGATTTGACGCTTTCGGGCTTCCNACGGANAATTATGCAATAAAAAATAAAATGCACCCCGCGGATGTTACCCGGGATAATATAAAGCGTTTCACAGAGCAGCTNAAAATGCTGGGATATGGCTTTGATTGGGATAGATGCGTNGATACAACAGACCCAGATTACTACAAGTGGACTCAATGGATTTTCTTAAAAATGTTTGAACAGGGACTTGCATATAAAGCCCTTATACCTGTCAATTGGTGTACATCATGCCATTGCGTCCTTGCAAATGAAGAAGTCGTTGAGGGAGTATGTGAACGCTGTGGCTCTGAAGTTGTCAGAAGGGAAAAAAGCCAATGGATGCTTCGGATTACCCAATATGCCCAGCGGCTTGTGGATGACCTTGATTTAGTTGATTATCCAGATAGGGTGAAAAGCCAGCAACGAAATTGGATAGGGCGTTCCGTGGGAGCTGAAATAGACTTCAAAACCACAACTGGTGACACTTTGAGGGTGTATACCACCAGACCTGATACCATTTATGGTGCCACTTATATGGTTATCTCGCCGGAGCATAACTTGCTGAAGAATTGGACTGTGGAAAACAGCGATGAAGTTAAAGCATATCAAGATGCAGCTGCGAAAAAGACCGATTTCGAACGCACAGAGCTGGTTCGAGTGAAAACCGGGGTGGAAATAAAAGGTATATGTGCCATTAACCCTGCTACTAATGAAGAAATACCAATTTTTATTTCTGATTATGTATTAGCATCATATGGAACCGGTGCTATTATGGCAGTACCGGGACACGATCAGCGTGACTGGGAGTTTGCTAAACAATTTGATTTACCCATTGTCGAGGTTGTAGCTGGTGGAGACATCGAAAAAGAAGCTTATGAAGACTGCGATGAAGGAATAATGGTGAACTCGGGGATCTTAGACGGATTATCAGTGGAAGAAGCAATCGCTAAGATCACCGATTGGCTAAGGGATGAAAATCTTGGAGAGGAAAAAGTAAATTTCAAACTTCGTGACTGGGTTTTTTCCCGCCAGCGTTATTGGGGAGAGCCAATACCAATAGTCTTCTGCGAAAAATGTGGATATGTTGCCATACCAGAAAGCGAGCTACCACTGGTATTACCCAATGTGGAAAAATATGAGACAACTGAAACAGGAGAGTCACCCCTTGCTGCCATGGAAGAGTGGCTAGAGGCAAGCTGTCCAAAATGCGGAGGTCCTGCCCAGAGAGAAACTGATACCATGCCCCAATGGGCTGGCTCAAGCTGGTATTACTTGCGCTATACAGATTCAGACAATTCAGACACTTTAGCTTCACGGGAAGCATTGGAATATTGGACACCCGTGGATTGGTACAACGGCGGTATGGAGCATACAACCTTGCATTTGCTCTATTCACGCTTTTGGCATAAGTTTCTCTATGATATAGGAGTAGTTCCCACAGTGGAGCCCTATGCAAAGCGCACAAGCCAAGGTATGATTCTTGCCGAAGATGGGCAAAAAATGAGTAAATCTAGGGGCAATGTTATTAATCCTGATGATATCATTAAAGAATTCGGTACTGATACCATGCGCCTGTACATAATGTTCATTGGAGATTTTGAAAAGACGGCACCCTGGTCACAAAGAGCTGTAAGGGGTTGTAAAAGATTTTTAGATCGTTTGTGGAATCTTTCTTGGGAGCTCTTAGATGGTACTGATGAGATTTCCGAGACCCATGAATTGGCTGTGCATAAGGCAATTAAAAAGGTTGGAAATGACATCGAGATCTTGAAATTCAACACAGCAATTGCCACATTAATGGCACTGGTGAATGATTTTTACGATAAAGCNCCCAGCCGTGGCGATGTNAAAGTGCTTTTATCTTTNCTCTCGCCCTTTGCTCCCCATATTGCAGAGGAACTTTGGAAGCTTCAAGGTTTCGAAGGATATGCTGCAGCTTCTCCATGGCCCGAATACGAAGAGAGTAAAACCCAAGAAGCGCAGCGGGAAATTGCAGTGCAAATTGGAGGAAAACTACGAGGTACTGTTGTAGTTGATATGGATATTGAGGACGATACTGTTGTTGAAATTGTAACCAACGATGAAAAAATAAAGAACATCATCGATGGAAAAGAAATTGTTCGGACTATTGTGGTGAAAAATAAGCTTGTTAATTTGATATTGAAATAAATCCAATCAATTGTCAATAATAAACGCCAAGCGGTTATATTACTATAACTGCTTGGCTTTACCATATATGGACAAAAATTGTATAAATAACAGAAAGTATTGACATTTTTTACATATATATTATAGTTATAGTAATTGATTTAATGAGTGAAGAGAAAACTAGGAGGTATTTGTTACGAGATGGAAAAAATTATTTTAGGGATTTTAATGTTAAAAAGACTTACTTTGTATGAGATTCGCAACATCATAAAGACTAGTTTTAAAAGTATGTGTAGCGATAGTAGCGGAAGCATCCAAGCAGCATTGAAGAGGCTATTAACATCAGAAATGGTAACCTACACAGAATTTGTTGAAAACAGCGTAAATAAAAAGCAATATTCCATCACCGATAAAGGACGTGAAATGTTTATTGAGTGGCTTTCCACGCCAGCTGACATGACAAATACAAAAAATATGGAGTTGGGCAAATTTTTATTTATGGGTTTATTGCCTAGTAAAAAGCGTATAGAACTCCTGAATGAAATGCTGGAAAAACTGGAAATGGAGCTTGCATATGTCTCTTTGATTTGGAACAGCGTTGCCACATATGGCTCTACTGATATCCAGCAAGCTCTTAGCGTCTGGATAAATGACCCAGAATACTTGGAAGGTATACTAAAGGCAACAGAATGTTCAGATGCCAATGAAAGCGCAAACAGTATTGAAGATTATCAAAGGCATACCATACAATATGGCATAGATGGTCTTCAATTCAGTGTCGATTGGTTTCGGGCTTTGAGGGATAAAGAAGTAAGTAATATTAAGTCTATGGTTGAGGAGTAGTATTTTTTGTAAGCGAAGGAATTAGTTTTTAACCAGTAAATAACCATGTTTTCTATATTTTATGATGACAAGTCAAAAGGGCTTGTCATCTTTTTTTTGAAAATATACTTGACAATACCTAGTAGATATGTTACTAATAGCAACAATATTAGTAGCCCTATTTCTATAAGGGCAAGTTTGATTAAGTAAGCTCGTAAACCTACAGAAAATATAAACTATCAGGAGGAGCAAGTATGTTTTACAAAAAGTCTATGACACACAGAAAGACAAACAAAGCAATATCAATTATCCTTTCATTATCAATGCTGATGGGTTTATCGATATATGCAGCTTATGCATCATCGGGATCATTTGACCAAATCGTCAGCGGGTCTGGGAGAGCAGCTGATGCTGGAAGCGCTAAAGCAGCATCGACAGTGTTTTGGAACGCTAACGCCCAAGAGGTAACGAATAACCCTACGCTAATTGGTCCTTCGCCAAATAGTATTATTAGCACAAAACAATCAATAAGTGACCTAGACTCTATGGGTAACGTACTTGGAGAAAATGAATTCATAGTCACCATTGAAGTCGAGACCTCATTTAACATCGAGGAAGTTGACTTCTCACCTGATGCAGCGGTTGTTTTAGTTCTTGACATATCTGCTAGCATGACCAGCCCACAAGGTTCTCTAGCAGCAATATCTGGTGTCGATGCATTTCAGCATGTTGATGTTTATCCTGTGCCAAGGAATCCTGAAACCAATGAACCACTACCAGAATCAGCGACTCATCCGGGCGAATATCTTTACTTTGGAGAACAATATGGACTAGGTTCATATTATTATCATCAGCAAACCGGTGTCATATTAAATGATACCGAGGAGTATTGGATTCGCCGTGATTTTAGCACTAGCACAGGTTGGCCGCAGCTTATTAGTCCAGTTGATTATTTATCGATTCCAAAAGCCGACAGCAGAATGGGACATGCGATAGAGGCTGCCAAAGAATTTTTAGGAATATTCGCCAGTGATGCTGGTAGTGCAAAGAGAATGGTATCTATAGTCACTTTCGGAAGAAATGCAGTGCTGGTCAATAGTTGGATCGATATCAACGATCCTACTAATCTTCAGACTCTTATAGACACAATTGACGGTATTAATGCTAGTTCATTTAACTATATAAAATATCAGACGGAGCCAGAAGGGACCTTTATGCAAGGTGGGGTAATGATGGCTAGAAATCTTTATGGTAGTGCAGTTACTGGACCCTATGCTATTGCTCCGAAAACTGCTGATGGGAACGCCATTGGAAACCGCTTTGTTATTCTACTAACCGATGGTGAACCCAACGACCGCAAAGAACAGGGTGGACAACTCGATGTGGGATATACAAATCACGATAATATGAATTATGCAATGATTACAAGATCAAATCTAAGCTCTACTCCATTTGCTGTGCCCTTGGCAAGAAGTGCAGTTTCTCAGATTTCTCAGCAGCTAAAAATGGGAAGTGAAAACTATTTTTACAACGCTCTGTTATATACAGTTGCATATAATACAACCGATGAAGAAACTGATAACCTCACCGCTGTGGATTGGCTCGAGCAACAGGTCGCATTTGACGCTGATTGTGCTTTTTCTTCTGAAACCCAAACGGAGCTGGCTGACAACCTGAGAGCCATAGCTGCTAAAACAACGGAGCTTATTCGATACAGAGCACAGGCTTGGACGCTGAGTGTACCCATGGGTAATTATATCATCTTTGATGAAAACATCGACGGAAGTGGTAAGGTCATAGGAGCTCCATTTGCTTCTTTTGATGCTAATACTTTATCTTTAGACCTTACCGGGATGACACCAGTTGGTATGGGAGCAGCTGGGAGCGAAACGTATATATACAGCTATTCATATAAAATTAAGCTAGATACAGCAGCGAGTGGATTTCCCAGCGATACAGCCTTGGCGACAAATGGAGCAACTATGCTAAAATATGTCATTGTTGATTCTCTGGGTCTAATTACTGCAGAACCGAACCTAATTTCCATAACAAGTCCGCAAGTCATGGGTCGCGTTTTAGTTGCGCCACCGACAACACCGCCTTCAACTCCACCATCTACACCACCATCATCACCACCTGGTGGCGGAGGTGGAGGCGGTGGCGGTGGTGGAATCCAGCCACCGCGAGAAACAACGATTGTGGATGAAGAACCTCCGTTAGTGGAACTTGATATTGAAAACCATTTTGCTTATATGATCGGATATAGCGATGGCACCATTCGTCCAAATAGTTACATCACTCGTGCAGAGGCTTCCACTATATTTTTTAGGCTCCTGTCAGAAGACAGCCGAGCTGCATTATGGAGCACAAGCAACGATTACCCCGATGTGCGAGGAGGAGTTTGGTACAATAATGCTATATCGACACTCACTAGGGGAGCAGTATTGACAGGTTATGAGGACGGAAGCTTTAAACCTGATTCGACGATAACGAGAGCAGAGCTTGCCACCATCGCTGTTAGATTCGATGTGGGAGGAGCATATACATCCACAGCATCTGCTTCTGATGTCTTTTCAGATATTGGTGGTCACTGGGCGGAAAGATATATAGTCAGAGCCAGCGAATTGGGATATGTGAGTGGCTATACTGACGGTAGCTTTAGACCAAATGCTCCCATTACTAGAGCAGAAATGGCGCAGCTTCTCAATAATGTCCTTGAGCGTTATGTAGAGTCTGAAGCTGATATGTTAGAAGACATGAAGACTTTTTCAGACAACCGTCCTGGTGCTTGGTATTACTTCACAATTCAGGAAGCCACAAATTCTCATTATTTCGTCAGAAAATCAGACAGTCTCTTTGAAGTCTGGACAGAGCTTCGAGAAAACCCAAATTGGCAAGCTCTAGAGAAGTCTACATCAAGACCAGGCGATGTGGTTTATGACACAACGGATTAAAAGAGGAGGTGAGATGATGCCAAAGGAAAAGGCGTATAAAATTATATTAGTTTGTTTAGTGGTGTTAATAATTTCATTCGTGGTAATTTTAATATCAGATATTACCAGTCAAAATAAAGTTTCCTTTGTGACAATCGGAAGCATACTTGGAATGATAACATGTCTTACTGCTGTTATATCGACATCTAAGGACAAGGGCAAGTGAAGAAAGGATTTTTCAAATGGTTGATAATAAAAAAACACTTGTAATTTGTTTAATATTAGCTATTATTTCAATATTTATTATAGTTATTTCAGAAATGGGATACCTGGGAGAAATATCTATGATGACATCAGGTGGTATGTTTGGAATATTGATTGCCCTCATTGCTGCTTTCGTATCAACAAAGCATGAGACAAAATGAGTTTAACAAAAATCCTCGGTATATAATATAGCATTTCGGAAACGCAATACTAGTGCCAATTATTTAACAGACAGTACACTATCTAGCATTGTTACTCAATGACTCCATAAAACAAAAATAGCCATTTGTAAATGGCTATTTTTGTTACTAGTCATGGGGTGATAAAATCATATATCTTCTATTCATTGCATACATAGTACGCACTATCAGTGTCATCAGATGCGACAGCGAAAGATCTCATTACACCAAGCTGCTGACTATTGAGAGTCTTCGATCGCAGGCTCCCTCCTAAATGACACTGGATTTTACCAACCGATTTTCACAGGTGTTATTTCCACAACAATGTAAAACCTTGGTGTATATTTTACCAAGTATTCCGTGTCAATGTCTTGGTGATTGCCAATTAGGTTTCCATAGTCCACTTGTGCTGTTAACACATTTTCCATCATAGTTCGAATTTGTTCATACTCATTATCAAGAACATATATATCGACTTGCCTGCTTCTTTCATCGTACACTTGAAAACAACGAAGATTCTTAGGCAAATTTCCACCGCGTGGCACGGGGAGTCTTTCGTTGTATCCAGTACCGCTCAGGGATGAGATTTGTATAGTAGCAAGCTCACCACTTTCCATTGCAGCTATATCTTCAGCAGCCCATTTTCCATACTCTTTTAGCTTATCGCCAGAGCCAATAGCCGTCATTACAGCTATAATAGCAATTGCCGACAATAAGCTTCCCCATATATGCTGAGGACCTATATTTGATGATTTGTTGACCGACAAAACGATAAGCAAATTGAGTATTATCCCTGCAGCAGATAGTATTATAGTTTCATAGAATAGTACATTATACCATTTACGATACCCACTTAGCAGTTCAATTAATGTATTTGTTTTTCCCATAAAAATATCGCTTGATGATATAGAAAAACCAAGGATTGCGATAAAAACAAATATCATAGCCAGCTGCAGCGCAAAGAAGAAATGCCCTTTCTTACCAACGCTCATATTGTATATTAGCCTCATCTTTTATCAAACCTTTCATTAGTATAAGTGCCTATTGAGGGTTTGCGTTGCATATCTTTGATTGGGAATACATTTAAAGAAGAGTATGCATAGCTATACCTAATAGCACCGTAACTAATAGTAACATACAGATAATGGAGCTGTCAAGTATACAATCATTATATAGGATATATTTAGTTGGTATGTAACTGGTAATAGTGGTGCCAGAATTTTTTATAATGGCTATTCATAGTAAACATAGTACGCACTACTAGTGTCATTTAAGAGCGTAGCGAAGAATCTTACTACACCGAAATTTACGACTAATATGATTGCCACGTCGCTTCGCTACTCGCAATGACACTGGATTGTTACCTCGTAACTTGTAACGTTAAATAATCGAAATAGCAAACAATTTTGTGAACACTATTGATAAAGAAACATCATACCAGTATAATAAGTTATCTAGTGTTGTTTACTCAGGTTAATATTGTTAAAAAATTGTGCTGAAATTCATGCTGCGGATATTTGGAGAAACATTTATCACAGACTTAGCAAACAGTGGCGATGCTTTCTTCGGGCTATTAATGAGCAAACTAGGATACAGCATAATACTCTTAATAGCGGTAATGCAATGCGGTAAGTGGGCAAAAGCATTACTTAACGTGATGTAAAGGGAGGTAGGACAACATTAAAAGGTTAAACATTAAAACAACTCGAATAGTGGCAATAGTATCCGCTGTGATACTTGTAGCAGCAATTGTTACAAGCATCGTAAGGCGTAACGCTATATCAAGAGCCGTTGAAGAGGACGAAATAACAGCAATAGAAACCAATAGCCCTGATGTCACGGATATACAGATTAAAGAAACAGAAACCCCAAAGCCAACAGAGGACACCAATAAGGGCATAACAGGTTATTGGTACAGCGATGCGCCTATAATGGAAACATTAACCATACACCCAAATGGAAGCTATACAACAACTGCTTGGGGTGGAATACCCGGAAATTGTGTTGAACAAGAAAACGGCACGGCTATTATGACGGATAGGGGTGGAAATGAACGTACTGCAACACTTATTCAAAACGGAGAAGAGTTTATCTTGCTCACAGAAACTAATGATGAAAGATTGCCAAAGACTTTTTACAGAACAGAAGCGAGATCGCGCGAGGCTTACACGGAAAGTCTACACGAAAACAGCGAGTATCAAGAATATATAAAAGAGGTTGTGTATGACCTGTTAACTGAAAATGTATGGAACTATATATCAGGAGGAACGTTGATATTCACGGACACGGAGTATGAGCTTGTCTTATATGAGTTTAACAAAATACCTGGTGAAGAAATACCCAGAGAAGAGCAATATGGTACGTATGAGGTTATAAGTGCAATTCCAACTGCCGACGAATACGGAAACTTAAAGTATGTAGATATAAGAATGTCAGTAACGCCAAATGGCTCATATAGCAGGACAGAAGAAATAAATTTGCGAATATCGGATTCTGATAGCTTGTCTTTTGCGACGCATATATTTCAAACATCAAGAATCGAATATTACATGATTGAATTTGATATTTACCCAGAAGTACCAACACTTATATTTTCGAGACATAGCGCAGAATATATAATGTTAGAAAGTGAAATGAACAGGATACTAGCAAGCGGAAGATGGAGAAGCGCAGTAGGACAAAAAGGCATAATCATTACAATAACAGACAGAGGTGTGGGGTATTATTTAATTAAAAAAGAGGCTATAAATACAGAAAATGGTAATACTGTAAACGTTGCCTATAGCAGCCAAATATCTACACCTAGAATAGGTGGATTTTCCGTCGATATTGAAGTAACTGCTCCAGGCTATTTTGCAGAATCAAGTATAACCATAGAACCCACCACGGACGGATATAAGCTTACGACGGATATGTTTGAGCCTAATGGCGTGTATTACACTACGTATGAAGAAATGGGCTAGGAACGTAAAACCCAGTATTGGAATATTTATCTAGAAAAAAACAATAATTGCAAAAGAAGAAAACAGAAAAACCAATACTCCTTAGCCCAAGAGACATTGATAAACAAGTTACAAAAGCGAATCTATGCTAGAATTTGTTGAACTTGGTCAACTAAAAAAAACTTGGAAAATTAGACTTACAATCTTCAGAGATGCTTTCTTACGTTTAAACTATTGATTTAAAAACACCATATTAGTATAATATATTATAAAAAGGGTGTGATTGTTTTGGAATGGAAAGATTACATTGTAACTGTAGCACAGCGGTCTAAAAACGATTCAAAATTATGGTTTAGATATCTACGTAAATACATCGATAAATGTGGTTCATTATTCACATTGGAAGATGTGGAAAGCTTGTATCATAATACAATGCTTACACCATTTCAGCGCGTTTCGCTTAGAGCAGCATTCGATAACGGATCAGAAACGCAGCAACACATAATGAGTCTAAACGAAAAAGTGATACCAACAAAACTGCAAATAGTGATGCAATTGAATGAGCGGAATGGTGAATATAATGAACGAAAATAATAATATTACAAACTTTGAGCCAATTTTTGCAATGTTAAATGACGAATTATCAAAGATTGGCTTATCGCTTGTCTTAATATGCGCTGGTGGGTTTGTATTGCAATTACATGGATATAGAGGTACAGCTGACATTGATGCATTCTTTAATACAAGCATAGAGATAAGCCAAGTCATACGAAGAGTTGGCGAAGCTTTCGATATCAATAGACCCGATGAGTTGTGGCTAAACAACTCTATTTCTAACATGAACCCAATACCGCTAGATCAATATTGTGATGTTGTTCACAATTATTCAAACCTTGTTGTTAAGGTGGTAAACCTAGAATACTTAATTGGAATGAAGCTTGTTAGTGCCAGAGTTCAGGATCTAAGAGATTTAGCAGTTATAATCAATGATAACAACGAGATTCAACCTTTAGATTTACTAAATAAACTAAAAGAGATGAAATTCGATATCGATATAGCAATGTTATTAGACGCTTTTGAAGAAGCTCGTGGCATGGATTGGCTTAACACATTTTACCAAGAAAACGAAACAGAATTAAGAAAACTCTTCTAGTGGGGTTCTGCTCTGAATATAGTATCTGGTGTGATATCTATAATAATTGGAAATATCTACAATTCAATTTGTAAGGAGTGAAGCCTATATGAAATGGCTGCATATTTCCGACCTACATTACAATCCTAGCAACAGCAATTTCGACACAAGGCTGCTTTTGACAAAACTTTACGAGTATATAAAGGAAAACATCGATGTTGATGCAGTTGTTTATACCGGCGATTTTCGCTTCGCAAAACAGCAAGAAGCAACGCAGGAAAACGCTCGTTTAGCTGCAGAGAAACTACGTGAAATCGCCAACAACGCAGGAGTATCAGACCCAAGGTATATTCACATCGTCCCAGGAA
>JGI24701J34945_10000699_pt1 | contig 17712 bp, 16 predicted proteins | sample TergutTh196P3_FD_34945 | JGI IMG/M metagenome (IMG submission 34945)
ACGGGAGCCAGCGTTTTGTTGGCAATTACATAGCTGGTCGTTTTGATTTGGTTGCCCGGCGCGTTACCCGAGCCAAGCTCCAGCGGGTTCAGTTCGAAGTTAAGGCTTGTCGGGAGAACCATGTTCAGGGTCGGGCTGTCAACTGTGCTGTCACCTTCAATTGTGCCGGTGTTACCGGTTGTCGCGGCTGCATACATGAGCAGCGGGGAGGATTTGCCGCCGATTGAAATCGGCATGACCATCATGCTGAGAATCAGTGTGAGAACTACGAAGAATGCGATGGTTCTGCGGGTAAAGGCTTTTTCCATAATTTTTTTTCCTCCTTAATTTGGTGGTATTCTTGTGTATATACCCTGTCAATCACGATAAACCGCGGAATCTACATGATTGACAGGGAACAGGCACTTATGATAATTATCGGCACAAAACCGGTAAACTTTAGCAATTCTTAAAAATGCTTACGAGTTGATGACAAGCATAACGGTAATGCCCATATTGCTTTCTACCGGCGTGCCGTCGTCCTCAACCATATTGATGCGGACTGTTGCGGGATATTCGCCGGGGGACAGTACTTTATTCAGTTTGATTTCAGCAATCTCGGCTCCCACAGGTATCATCCCCGATGTGAATACCGTTTCATCCGTATCATTCAGCGTCACGGTAAAACTGAACGCATAATTGTTGTTCGGCGCGTTGCCCATAACGGCGTTGGACGACGGCTCACTGCCGCTTGGGAAAACCCACGTCGTATTCATGTGGGTTTCGAACATCCCTTTTGCTACTTTATCTTCTATTTCCGCCTCAATCTGGCGCACATTTTCCATGGTAACGACCGGTTCCGGCTTCGGGCGCAAAAGAAACCACGCAATGATGAGTGCAATAATAACGATGATACTGATAATAATAGCCTTCTTCTTTTTAGAAGAGGCAGCCGCGGCTGCTTGAACGGGTTTGTCTGACATTTTCATTCTCCATCCTTATCTAAATGATCTGTAATATTAGGGCCGGATTCCGGCGTTGGTTCCTCTGCCGGCTCCTGTTTTGGCTCCATAGTTGATTCCGGCTCCGGGTCTGATTCTGATTTCTGTGTTGCGTCTTCAGGCGGCTCCGGTTCCGAGCCGTCCGGCGTCGGCGTTTCCGCCGTGGCGTCTTCTAAAGAAGCCCCGCCAAGGGCTTCCGATTCCTGCCCGTCGGAGCCGGTATGCTCATCGGGCTCGTCCGGTTCGGATTCGTCCGGTTCAGGCTCGTCCGGTTCAGGCTCGTCTTTGTCCTCGAACCCGGAATCCGCCTGTGCCGATTCGATAATAAATGTGATGCGGATTTTCACGTCGCTGCTCATCCACTCTTTGGCGGGGTAAGGGGTTACGTCCCCGGAAATCGTCAGTATGCAAAAGGAAAAGTCATCGTCTGTTGCGGACAAGAAAATCCGCGGCATTTCATCGGGCGGCGCCGTCAAAACAAGTGGCTGCACATCGGGCCTGCCGAAGTCAAGCAGTAAATAAATCTCCTTTTCTTCTGTATCATCCGGGCCGTCAAACGGCTGAGGCAACGGTATGATATCCGCCCCCTCACGGAATATCACTTCGATGTCGACAAAGGCGAGGATTACATCGTGATCGCCGAGATTTTCCAACATATGCCCGTCGGAGTATACCGGTCCGCGTCCGGCAAGCTCATACGGGTCAATGGTAAAATCAAGCGATAAAGGCATTGCGACATTGAATATTTCTCCGGATTCCGGTGCGGCTTCAGGATCATCGACACTTGCGAAAATTCCATAAACGGGCAAAAAGAGCAGCAACGCCCCCATGCAGGCTGCGATTCTTTTGACCATGACAGTGCACCTCCGCGATGTTTTGCACTTGATTGCGACATTTAAGTGCCGGAACAATATTTCCCCATACTACTATATTATCGTAACATAAACGGAAAACTTTAACCGATATATTTTTATTTGTTAATAGTTTTACCTGTTTTTATTAATATAATTATATCGCAAAATTACACTTCACGCAATAATTACTTAACTGAAAATCATGGCATTAATTGGTATTTTTTCACATTGCCGGGCGCCCGCCCGCGTCGTCCGCATTGTGGTATAAAAAATCCTCGCAAACCCATTCGACTCTTTTAGAATGCAGATTCATATAAACAAGCCGCAGACAACTAAACGAGCGGATTTCGGCCTGAAAAATCTTGAAAACCCCAACAGGGCAAGTTAAAAAAAGAGAGCGCATGAATTGCTTGTTCATGCGCTTTTTCCTTGTTTTTGAGAAAATACTTGGCACAGCAGGGGTTAACAAAGACGAACTCATTTTCACAGTGAGAATGATGGGGTAGTTTTAAATTTTAAAATGATTATAAAAACAGCGGCTCCGGAATAGAGCCGCTGTTTTTATTGCGGCATAATTCCTAATTGCATTCCGGTTCCAATGGCCCTGCAAGCTCTCTAAAGAAGAATAGCTTGCCCGGCAGCGTGGGCATAAAGCTGGAAGGTATCCACATATCGGGAGAATGTCGGAGGGTAACCCACAGAGACATGCCAGACCACATCATACCGCGTTCGTAAGCGCCGTCGCTTCCGCCGATAATCCAGTCGGACTGGAGGAACAGCCCCGGCCCAACAGTATTTGCACGTGCGGGAACAAGTGTCGTGCGGGTTTTAAAGGAGTGCAGCGCGTTCTGCTCAATCGTCATTGGGTTTAAGTTTGCGCCGAGACGGTGGGTTTGGATTTTCCAATCATCCACCGAGCTGTAATCCTCTGCGAACTGCGGCTCCCAGAATGCAATATGAAAGCAGCGGCCAATCCCAAATGCGGTAACAAGTTTGGCGCCCTCGGATTTCAGCTTCGCAATCTTTTCCGCGTATTTGGGAAGGTTCTCTCTCGTTGCGAAATTGCGCTGGCCAACTGGGACCGTCAGNTCCCCGAGNGGATTGTAAAGCGCCTGCTCCATCGCATACTGGAAAGAGCCTTTGTTTGTCGGCTCAAGCGTGTTGCCTTCGCTGTCGCTCCATTCGTCCATGTTGAAGCAGTAGCAGTGNTTGGCGTCGACNTTCCATTCTTTCAGGAAATAGACAACCCACTGGTACATGCCCATCGGGCCGACAGGGAGAATCATCGCAAGCTTCTCGCCCTTGTCCCTTGCTTTCTTTATTGTAATCGCAATTTCGTGTCCCATTTTTACNCTGAAATCGAAATTATTCTCGCACATAATCGGGTTAAAATCTTTATTCCAGAAGCTTTGGCGGTCAAAGATTTCTCCCGGCTGATGCGAGCAGCAATCATCGATTTTCTTTAAATCCCATCCTTTTGGAAAATAGTGCTCCATGTTGGAGCCTTTGATGGTTGTCAGCATATTCATGATATATGCCCCTTTCAGTAGTTGTTCTATGGCAGCATCCGTTTGGTTTTAAAGCGCGGCCATCCGGCGTATTGCCTGAATCCTTCCGCGTATGCAACGCCGGCTTGCAGTCCGCGATATTTATTGCAAGTCCTGACAAAGTCGAGGAAATCAATGCGGTCATGGTCAAGCATCCACTTTATCTGGCTTTCATGACAAGCGAGCGCTTTCAATTTTTGCTCGATTACGTCGCTGATATCCACATATTCAGTGGGGATAAAGCCGATTCCCGCCAACGTATCAAAGTAAAAAACCGGCGGAAACTCCGTTGTGAATTCGCTTTCCGTAAAAAGATGCGGCAGCGTCGAGATAAACGACGCGTCATACGCAAGCTGGCTGGACTGCATATGGTCTCGCATATAGTCATCGGGATTGTGCGTGAGAATGACATCAGGCTTTACTTTCCGAATGATTTCAATCAACCGGAGCCTTACTTCTTTGTCATGTGCCTCTACAAACCCGTCGCCCACATCAACACAGTAATAATCGGCGCCAATAACCATGGCCGCAGCCTCGGATTCTTTCCTGCGTATTTCGCGCAGTTCGTCTGGCATGATAACGACGTGACCCATGTTACCGTTTGCGATGGTGCACATGGAAACTTTATGCCCTTCCCGGACATAGCGTATCAGCGTTCCGCCGCAGCTGATTTCCAGATCGTCAGGATGGCAGCCTATTGCGAGAATATTCATTGATTTACTAACACTTCCTCTCAACGATTGTATAATATGGAGTTTACTCCTTTACTGCACCGGCAATGAACCCCTGGATAAAGTTCTTTGAAACAGGTACAAAGATGGCTACCACAGGCACCAAAACGATTACCGAACCGGCAAGCAGCAGTCCCCAGTCGATATATTGATCGGCCGTAAAGTCCACCAGAGATTGCGTAACGGTTCTGTTTGCGTTGCTGCGGATTAGTATGCTTGCGAATATGAACTCGCCCCAAGAGATAATGAAAGAATAAACCATAACCATGACTAAGCCCGGCGCAGCCACAGGCATTACGACCTTTATCAGTGCTTTCATAGGCGTTGCCCCGTCGACCTGCGCCGCTTCTTCTAATGAGCGCGGCACGCGTTCAAAAAAAGACACCAGTATCCATGTGCAAAACGGCAGGGTCAAACCCGCGTAAGTGACGATAACCGAGAGATAGTTATCAATTAAGTTGATACTGCTGAACATCCTGTGTACCGGTACAAGCAGGATGATTGTAGGAAAAACATACAAAAACAACATACTGTTGAGCATCACTCTTTTCCCAAAATAATTATATCTGGAAAACCCGTATGCTGCAAGGCTGCTGATGATACCCGTCAGGGCCGCCGCACAAGTTGAAATCACCAAACTGTTAAGCATATACCGCGGGAAATTCCTATTCGGGCCAGTAACTAAAAACAGCGAAGCGAAGTTGTTCAGCGTCGGGTTTTGCGGAAACAATCTGGCTCGCGCCATGACTTCGACCAATGGCTTAAAAGAGGAGAGAAAGATATAAACAAAGATGCTGACCGAATATAGGACAATCGCAACAATGATAATCGTCTTTACAACAAACCATATCCGCGATGCAAAAGCTTGGTTCTTAGTCATTCTCTTTGTCCCCCCTTCCCATAAAGGTGAAATACAGCACTCCNATGACGAACAANACGACAGCAATAACCATGGAAATCGCAGAGCTCATCCCGAGCTGCATGGTCCGGAAAGCAGTCCGGTAGACCATAACCGGCAACGTCTGCGTCGCGATATTCGGGCCTCCCTGCGTGACCATCCAAATCATGTCAAAGGCGTTAAAGCCCCAGACAAATATCAAAAAGCTGGTAAACCAAAGCATCTTGCTGATGATTGGGCTTGTGATATGCAAAAACGATTGCAGACCATTCGCACCGTCTACCTGCGCCGATTCATAGATGTCCCGCGGAATCGTCTGCAACGCCGAGAGAATCAACAGGACGCCGATTGGGATGACGGTCCATGAATTGAGNAATGTCAATGTAGTCAGGGCGTTGTCAACACCCAGAAAATTAATGGGGTCACTGAGCAACCCCGACCGCATGAGCGCTTCGTTTACAATNCCCAAGTTGGGCATGAGCACCCAACGGATGACAACGGCAATTGCGGCTGTTGGGATTATCCATGGCAAAAGGACGACTGTCCGTACAAAATGCAGGCCCCGCATTTTCTGGTTTAGTACAAGCGCAATGGCAAATGCCAGGACCATTTGCAAAATCAAATTTCCGAAGGCCCATGACACATTTTGCCTCAGGCTCGTCCAAAACTCGGGATTCTGAAAAAGAGTTGTGTAATTGTCAAATCCCACAAATTTACCTTCCGCACCTCCAAAAGCCAGAATGTAGAAGGAAAAATATGCCGTCCTTATGATTGGGTATATATAGATGAAAGCTAAAACCACTAAAAGAGGTAAAATGTATAGATATTTTAAAATCCTTCGCTCNTAACGCTTTCCAAAAAGCATATAGATTCCTCCGGGATCTTTGTGAGTCNTGCCTTAAACTGTGGATATAATTTCTAAGGAGGGAATGACCCTCCTTAGAAACTCACAAAGACTATTTCATCGTTTATCCAAGGGGAAGGGATACCTTTTCCATCTCTTCGGCGCCCCATGCGGCCGCGTCTTCGGGGGTTGATTCACCTGTGAGCACTCTGGACATCGAAGCAGATATCAAGTTTCCGCCGACAATGTCGCCGATACCGTTGTTGACCCAATGGCCGTACTCGAAACCATACAGGGAGGCGTATTCCAGAGTTTCAACCGCTGTTTGGTTTACGGTGAGGTAACGTTGGATAATGGGGCTATTCCAGTAGCCTGAATATGCCGCGGCAGCTTCGGTACAGGGAATAAATCCGCCGGGCTCCATGCCGGAAGTAAGATGCTCGTTGATTTCCGGTTGCATGATGAATCTCATGAATTCATTGACGACCGGCAGATTGCCGCGGCCCACAGTATCCCTGAATACCGCAACATTATTGGGATAAGTCAAGGTTCCGCGCGTAAAGCCTTCCTGATAAAGAGGCATGTGGGCAAAGCCCAGGTCATCGGAATCCATTTCATTCATGCGGATTTGGATGCTTGACAAATATGGCGCCATTGCAACAACACCGGCTGCAAGGTTCATTTCAATCTCGCCCCACATCCACGCTTCGGAACCGACAGGGGAGTGTTGGTAAAGGTCATTATAATACCTCATTACTTCCACCATCTCGGGGGTGTTGAAATTGACGCTGCCATTTTCATTAAAGATTTTGACACCGCGTGACGCCATGAACATGTAGATTTGCTCGTCAACAAAGAGGTTCCTACCGCCGCCGAGGCCAATTCCAAAGACGTCTCCGTTGCCTCTTGCGGTGATGTCAGCCGACATGGCCAACAGTTCATCCCAGGTTTGCGGAGGGGTATCGTAGCCGAATTGTTGCAGGATGGACGGCCTGTAGGCAAACGAAAACGGCATGGTCATCACAGGCAGGCTCCAGTATTCGCCGTCATGGTAGTACATGCCCAGAATATCCGGATATATGGCGTACTTCTCATCAATTTCTTTTACGATATCCGTTACAGGCAATACGATGCCCGCGTTGTAAAAAGTAATCATCAGGTCGGGGATTCCAAATTGAAAATCAGGGAGTGTTCCTGATTCCGCAGACGCAAATACTCTTGCATGCGTCTCGCCCCACCCCACAACTTCCTGCCGCAGCGTCACGTTGGGGTGTTGCTCCACAAACAAATCAATTACGCGCTGGAATGCTTCGACACGATGCACCGGGGATTCATGATGCCAAAATACAACATCATAGCTCTGGTTGGGGTCAATGCCGTCTGCTGCTGTATCAGCGGCAGGTGCATCAGCTTGATTGTCCAGAGCCGGCTCCGCCGGGGCGGCAGGGGCAGGAGCCTCACCTGCGTTATTCCCGCCGGAACCGCATCCTGCTGCGATTGACAAGAGCATTGCCAATATAATGGTTATACATAATAGTTTTTTCATAAGCCTTTCCTTTCTCTAAATCCATTTTGACAAAACGCAGGATACGATTACAGCATCTTGCAGCGAGGCCAGTATTTCTCTTCAAGGGCTGCGTTNAGCTCGTCGCCGTTGACGGTGTTGGCGCTGCACCATACCGGCGGAGTAAAGCCTTTGGACACGCAATATTTGATTGCTTCCTCTTCCATCCTTCTTACGATATAGGCATCCGTCATGGTAGAAATCGGGAGAAAAGAGCGGTCGAACCCGTCGATAACCGCCACGTTGTCGCCGACAGGGTTATAATCCTCTATCATCAGGTCCACGATATCCCGCATATTNTTTTTGGAAGGATGCCGGGTATGGTGGTCCATGGGGATGTCGTCTTGCCAGACCGAGCTTGATACGGCGATGACTGTCGCGCCGCGTTTTTTGCACGACAAGCACGTGTCAATTGCACCCGCGTTCACGCCTATATTGTTGAATACGATACAAACATCGCCTTCACCGACACGGAAAAAGTCAACGATTGCTTCAAAATAGCCAGGAACACGTTCGACACGGATAGACCTTGTACCGCCATTCATCGGGGAGCTTGAAATATCCAGCGCCGGGTTGAGACAGGCAAAGCCACCCGCGCGGTGAGACATGTCCAGTACCGGCAAATAGGTGTGGCCTCCCGTTCCGAAAAGCCTGATCAAGCCATCTTCCATAATTTTATCGCCCATGATNTTGCCGGCTTTTTTGAAATTCTCCGCCTGCCTTTCTTCGATTGCTTCTAAGAACTCTTTGCAAATGTCAAGAAAAGATTTGTCTTTCAGGTTCACAGGGTAATTGCGGGGCCAATTAGCTGGTAGATTGCTACTCATCAATAAATACCTCCAAATTATTATTTTACGTTTTGACTGCTGGATGNCGGGAAATACAAAAAGTGTTCGGATGCGANGNCTTNTATTTTTTAATATTATTTAAAAAATACAGACAACATATTCCTAGGAATTAGATGCAAATTTGCCTATTTATCGCCAATTGTTAAAATAATGCACATAATTTAGAATATCATTATTATTCTTTTATAATAAATATATAATATGATTTAGAGTTTGTCAATATGTTTTTTAAGTTTTGTTAAATAATTACAAGCTTGTTATAAATTAACAACAGATAAATATTTATAAATATGAAAAGCTTTATGACAAAAAANCGCAAAATAAAACGCGTATTNTATCATAAAGCCTTGACATCGAAAAATTTAATGATAACATATTATTTGAAGTGATATTATTTAACTGATCTTAATAATTATAAATAAACGAGAGAGTTGAATTGGATGGTTAACTATGATTTTTCAAAAACAAAATCAACAAAAGCCAGAATTTTAGCAGCCATTCGGTATTTCAACACGATATCAATCAAAAACATATCAAACTATTGCGAGTTAAGCATACCGATTGTGACCCGCTATGTGGAATCCATGCTTCAAGACGGCCTGCTGAAAGAGCAGGTCACGTCTGTCACAACAGCGGGCAGAAAACCCAAACTGTTTAGCTTAAACGCAGATTATGGCTATATCATCGGCATTGAGCTCGGATTGCTGCATATGGCAAAAATCGGAATGTTTACATTCGACGGCTCTCTGACCTCCAACACTTCCCTGCGCTATGCCCCGCGGTGGAGCGCCGAAGAAACCATCGGCAATGTAATGGATACAATAGAAAAGCAGTTGAAAGCTGGTTTCATCGACAGAAAACGGATATTATATATTGTGATTGGAAATCCAGGTATCGTAAACCCTGATACCGGCTCCATAGAATTATCCGCAGAATTCGCAACGTGGAGCAAGATGCCGCTGAAGCATCTTTTTCAACATCATTTCGACGTTCCGGTGGAAGTGATAAACGACGTCAACCTTTCCGCGATTGGGGAAAAAGAATTTGGTATCGGGCATGGTTACAACAATTTCATGCTGATTCGCCAATCCGTGGGGCTCAAAGCAGGGATTATCCTTAAAAACCGTTTGTATCAAGGTGAATCCTATGCTGCTGGGGAAATCGGCCACAGCATACTTCCCATCATAGAAGACGGGAATATCGTCCTTAAAAAAGCAGAATCATACTTGTGTATGGCGGCCATCTGTGAACAGATAGCTGCCAGATTAAACGATGACCCGAATGACATCTTTTATTCTATCACAGGCGGCAATCCCCAAAACGTGACGGCGGATAACATCGTAAAGGCACTTGGCACGCCAAGTTACGTGAACGAATATATCAGCAAAGCCGGGGAGAGAATTGGCCATGTGCTGGTAAACGTAGTCACGGCGCTGGATATTGCGTTGATTATCCTCAGCGGTGACGTGACAAAATTCAATAATTATTACATTAAGCCTATTCGTGAGGTCTTATCCGAATGCCTGACATATCCCCCAACCATTTTGGCGTCTTCATTGGGAGATGATGTAGCGCTATATGGCGCTTTCTCAGTTGGGCAGGAAAGCATTTTAGAAAATATCCCGTAGCGGCAAAGCCAAACATTCACCAAACCCGCGCCTTTGTAAAAAGACGCGGGTTTGGTTTCATTTTACAATGTTGTAGTTAACGATAAACTATTATACATCAAGACGATATAAAGCTTTGGCATTGTCAAAAAATACGCTGCGGAGAAATTGAATCCCGTCGGCTTCGCTGAAATATCCGCTTTGAATCTTATTGGCTATGACGTTGCAGAGTACTTCTCGCGCCGTTAGAAGTGCTCCAAAACTCTCTTCGCTTGTCCANGTATCGCATCCCCAAGTCATAGTGTTTGCGGCACCGACTTCGATATATTCATCGACAAAGCGTCCGGCGGCGGCGGGAGAGATGATAGGAAGCCAACAGAGGTCGGCGTAAACATTGCGAAAGTTGTGGCAAAGCGCGAAGATATCCTGCAAATAGGGGTAACTTCCGTGGAAAAGCACAAATTTCGTACTGTTGTTAGCTTCAATGGCTTCTAGCAAATGGATTGCGCGGGTGCGGTCAAGCTTGCCGAGCCCGACATGGCATTGGAAAGGAAGTTCAAGTTCNCCCGCCATTTCGCATATGCGGAAAAAAACGTAATTTTGCACGCGTGAAATATCATCTGCTTTGGAGTTTCCTTGGATTAGACGGCTATAACATTGTTCTGCGTCGGAGGAATGTTCGTCTGAAAACGCAAGATCACGGTCATATGCGAGGGCGCACTTGAGGGCGGCGCAGGAATTTTTACGTTCTTTCAGCGCGTGATATAAAAACGAAAGATAGTCTGAAAGCGCAGGGAATGGTTCAGCGATATTGTATTTTCGCAGCGCGTTGTTACCGTTATGATCACTAGCAAACATATTATAAAAATAGAAAAACATATTGATGCGAAACGTTGGCATGAATATCGGATCCGCTGACGCACTGCCTGGATCCCAGTAACTGTCCTGTATGATGCTGCGGTATTGGCACGCCTCTCGCAAAACTTTTAGGTGCCACCCGGCATCCTGATGCGCTTCATTTATGGCCCGGTCATAGCGGTCCCAAGAGGAAACACTTAGCGGTTCGCTGATGCCATAAAGCGATTGCAATCCTTTTTGCAGCGATATGAAATAAGAATTGAATCGAATTTGTTTAAACCAGCTCTCATTCAACGGGGCATCGCAATCCGATTCGAAATCAGATGCAACCCAAGATACATATGAAAATTTCAAAAGACGGCGCAGGCGCATATCTTTGAAAAACTCCGGTTCTCGGTGATGGCTGTGCGTGTTGATAATCGGAAATTCACGGACGGCTTCATGCAGGAAGGCGGCAAGCGGCATAACGGATTCCCTCTTTCCCTTTTTTTACATCTTACCATATTGTCGGCGTGAAAACTACCGGTATACAATTTTCGGGGGATACTGTCGAACATACGAACATCCCCCTTGACCGGTTCACGGCAGCATCGCAAAACGCCTGCATTTGACACTTGTTAGGGGAGACCCTAAAACCCCTTTGCGTGCAACATATGCTTTTATAGACGCGACAAGGCATTTATGCTATACTGGGTGCGGTATATTTCTTTTCCGCGTTGTTGGTACATATTAGGCGCATGGTTAGATATCATTTGACAAGGGGGAGAATATTTAAGGTGAAAAAGAACCGGGATCATCTCGTTTTATTTATTGCGATTACACTTGCATGGACTTGGATTGGAGGGCTTTTCCCACTGTTCCTAAACTCTGTTGATGATGGCACAAAAGACCTGCTGTTCAAACTAATCGCGGGGCCGGCTCCATCTATTACCGGGATAGCGATCGTCCTGCTCACATATACAAAATTACAAAAGAGAGATTATTTCAGAAGAGCATTTCATTTCAAGCAAATGGGAATAAAATGGCCGCTTTTGACAACGGCTTTCAATGTCATTATTTTAGGTGTGACTATTTTTGTAAGCGTGAACTTCATGGGCGGCGCAGTTCCCGAATTTGAAGCAATCCACACTATTTTTCGACAGCCATATATGTTGCTTTGGTTTTTGTTTTTTGGGATAATGTCCGGGCCGTTTAACGAAGAATTTGGCTGGAGAGGATTCGCTTTAGACCGCTTGCTTGCAAGGTTTGGCTTTTTTGTGGGCGGAACTGTGATTATGGGCGTAATATGGGGAATTTGGCATCTGCCGTGGTATTTCTTTCCGGGCAATGCACAATATATTTGGTGGCAGATGTCTCCCATACACGGAATGGTGTACATCTTACACACAGTCATGTTGTCGGGCGTTGTTACGGTTGTTTATATAAAAACCAATAGAAGCATTATGGCTGGTGCGTTTGTTCATTTCATATCAAATATTTTTGCGGGTATGCTGGTTTATCCTTTCGATGACGCATACATGCTTACAATGCTTTATGTTAAAATCGTGCTGGATGGGTTAGTTGTTCTTTATTTTGCAAGAAATCGCAAATTTCAAGATGAGTTAAAACATCAAATATCTTTAATAAAAAACGACTTCCAATAATGGCATCTTGCCCGACTTAATCGAACTTGGGGAATGATTGTTAGCCGGAAAACGAATCAACGGCTTTGAACATTTGCGCTTATCTCACAAAAATACCCGGTCGAGAGACCTCAATGCCGTTAATGATGACTTTATGTTCTGGAAAAAGCACCGGCTTTGTAATCATAAGTGGGCCTTCATCCGTTACAATAAAAGCATCTTCTGTTTTTGTTCCGGTAATAGAAGGGTTGTAGCAATAACACTGGTTCTTTACTACTAATTCATGGGTATCATGATTCATTAAGTAATAACCGTTTGTGTAACCCTGAGGCCCGCCTTGATGATGAACTTTCCACATGTCTTTATAGCCAAACTCCTCATATGCCTTAATTGCTGTTTCGAAAGGTATAAGGTTGCTCTTACCAATCTGGGTTGCAGCAATCATTCTGTTTTCTATTTCAAGGGTTTGCTCATATTGCTTTGTAAATTCTTTGGATGGTTCTCCAAAACACAGAAAGCGTGTAATTTTCGTAATAAGCCCCTTATATCTGCCATTACAGCAAACCATTACGATGTCTTTGATTTTTTTATCGGTCGGTATGCAATGGCGATAATTCCAAATGCGTTCATCGGCGGCAACAAGGTAGAGAACCGCATCGATACCATGTTTCCAAATGGCGTTGTTTATGCGGCCCACTATGTCGCGCTCTATATCTCCGGGCTTAACATCCGTCATAACCTCTTCAATGGCGTGTGAGAAGGTTTCGCCAAGATGCAGGTATCTGCCAATTTCGTTATCCAGCAGACTGTATTGCATTTTTGAGATGACCGTGCCTGCGTCTGCTGCGCCGGGCATGGGTATATCTGAGGCAAGCTTGCCGTCCTTGCCGATGATTCTTGTAATATGCTCCATGGTTTTGTTTTCAAACCATTCTGAGCTAAGCACCTCAAAGCCTAATTTATCAAGCACCTCTTCATCAAGCGCCCGCTGATACTCTATGATGTTGGTAATGGCATATTGTGCTGTTTTTGTAATAAGGATGCTGATAACGCCGCCCTCTACATAGCGTGTCATAATANTGTCACCGCCTGCTGTTATCCACGCAAAAGCTTCGCACTTGTTTATAAGCAGCGCATCCCAGCTCTTTTCGTCAAGTGCTTTGCGCACCCGTTTAAGTTTTATATCAATCTCTTCTTTACGTGCTTTTATGCTGCTGTCTTCTTTATAGGCCTTCATGATAAACCTCCATCTCATACAGTTTAAATTTCATTAACCGAAACCCGGCGCCCCTCACGNCCGCTCTTAGGTTTTCACATATGACAGCACATCCGCAAGTGATTTCGCATTGTCGTATGTAGGCCAATATTCAAAGCCGAAGTAGCCGCTGTAGCCTGCCTTTTCGATAGCGGCGATAACATAGGGGTAATTCAATTCTCCTTTGTTAAGCTCATTTCGCCCTGGCGTACCCGCGCTGTGAAAGTGTCCGATAAAATCGATGTTGTTTATAATGTTGCTGATTATATTGCCTTCCATAATTTGCATATGATAGATATCGTAAAGCACCTTGATGTTAGGATGGTTAACGCATTTTACAATCTCGAAGCCAATATAGGATGAATCAAGCCAGTAACCCTTGTGGTCATATAATGAGTTAAGGGGTTCGATTATAACAGTGACATTGTGTTTTTCGCAGATTTCGCTAGCCCTTTTAAGATTATCAATCATGATGTTTTTCTGGTTGTCCGTTTTGCATTCTACCTCTCCACCCAGGCCGATGAACTTGTTGCAGCCTACTTCTTTGCCGGCNTTGATTGTATTCTCAAGGCTTGACTTTAGTTTTGACCATTGGGCGTTCAGGCGGATATCCCATGCACCCATCATAGTTAAGCCTGCCACAGGCATATCAAGTTTCTGTGTCGCTATGGCCATTTTTTTCATATCATAGGGAGTTGGGTCCCAAAACTCAATGGCATCCACGCCGGCATCCTTTGCAAGCTTTACTCTATCGTAAATGCTCACATTCTCAAATAAAGGCTCAATGCATAATGAAAACTTCATATTAGACATCTCCTATCTTTATTAAATAATCAAGCTTACAGGGGCGATAGCGATATCGTCCCTGTAAAAATATTATGCATTGCTGAATATCGGCTCAAATATCGGACATTTTTCTTCAGTCTCCACACAAAGCGTAAAATGTTTTTTCCCTTTTACTGAATCCGGCAGCTCGAATTCCCAGTAGCCTTCATTTTCGCAGCTTAACTGTTGAACAAAGGGCACTTCCTCTTTTGTGTGAACTATGTAGGCTCGCTTAATTTTGTTTCTTATAGTTACGATATGCATACGCGGCGGCACTTGCAGCACATTGATATAAAGCTTGTAATCCTTGGCTGTAAGCATGAACCACTCTGTGTCATATGGGAATGCCGGCATCAGCTTCGTTTCAAAAATTGCTTCGGCATTGGCATTTACATATTCGGCAACGGCATCTAATATGTCAACCGACGGCTCAGGGATGCTTCCGTCCGGATAAGGGCCTATATTTAACAGGTAATTCCCTCCGCGGCCGACGATTTTAATTAGCTTGCGTATGATTTCGTTAGGGTCCTTCCAGTTTTGATCTGCCTTTTTATAGCTCCAGGTATTATTGAGGGTAGCCGGAATCTCCCAAGCGCCCTCATAAGGCAGCAGAGGGATAAGGTTATCGCTTGTCGTCTTATAATCTCCTAAAAAGTTGCCCAAACGTCCGTTAATAATACAATTAGGCTGCAATTCTTTGACGATATCCCGGCACTCCCGGCTTTCCTCTTTGGTCATAGTGAGCTGAGTATCAAACCAAAGTATCGCGATGTCGCCGTATTCGGTCAAAAGCTCTCTCAGTTGAGGCTTGCACTTGCGCTCAAGATAGGCTCTAAAATCTTTCCCCGCGTTATCCCTGTGGTAGGCAAGCCCATCCGGGTCATGCCAGTCTTGCGCCTGTGAGTAATATAATCCCAAGGGCATCTTATGTTTTTCGCAGGCAAGCTGTAGTTCTTTTAAAATATCCCGTTTAAAGGGTGTAGCGTCAACCACGTTAAAGGGGCTGCATTTCGAATGGTATAGGGCGAAGCCCTCATGGTGCTTTGCCGTAAACACAATATAACGCATCCCCCAAGCCTTTGCCCTTAACACAATATCCTCTGCATCAAACTTAACCGGGTTAAACTTACCGGCAAGTTTTACATATTCTTCCAAAGGTATGTTTATGTGATTCATAATCCACTCGGCGTTAAAGGGTGTNGTCACGCCGTTGTACTCACCTTCTGTGATCGTGTAGAGTCCAAAATGGATAAACAGACCGTATTTAGCATCCCGAAACCATTTCATATATTCATCTTTCATACTTGCCTCTATCCTTTTATAATCATTTGATGTTCAAAAAACGTTTCTGTTCGCCGGTTATCAGCCTTTAACCGCACCCTCGCTAAGGCCCATCTCAATCTTTTTCTGAAAAGCGATATAAACAATCAAAAGGGGCAGGATAGCAATGCAAATCCCTGCAAAGGTACCGCCAAAATTAATTGTCTGGTCGCCTTTAAACGACATGAGCGCAATGGATACGGTAGCCAGCTCCTGTTTGCTTAATAAAACAACCGAAAAAATAAGGTCATTGTATACGCGCAGAAATGTAATGATAAAGCAGGTAGCAATCGCCGGAAACAAAAGCGGTGTGAGGATACCGAACAAAAGCCTCAATACGCCACAACCGTCAATGGTGGCCGCTTCGTCAATCTCACTGCTAATTCCCTTCATAAATCCCGACAAGACAAACACTGCAAAAGAAAAGTTGATCGCTATATAAACTAAAACAATACCGGCTATGCTGTTGCGCAAATTCATATCCGCAATACGGATAGACAGCGGGACGATCATTGCGTGTACCGGCAGCGTAAGCCCCGCGATAAAATAAAACATAATTACGCCGGCGCCCCGTATATTTAACCGTGTGAGTGAATATGCAACGGGGATTGCCAGCAGGATTACAGCAGTCGTTGAAAGCGTCGCGTAAAGAAATGAATTAAACACGCCACGAAGTATATCCGCCCGGTAAAGTGCAAAAATATAATTATCTAAAGAAAAAGTCTCGGGAAACCCAAAGGCGTTATTATAAATCTGGGTATTGTTTTTAAAAGAACTCAGGAAAGAAAATACCATGGGAAAAATACAGACAAGCCCCCAGATAATTGCCACAGCGTGGATAAATATAAAGTATGGACGTGACAACTTAGGCGTATCCATGGTCATCCCTCCTAATCAATTTTATTGAAAAATTTTGTCAGCAAGAAAGATACAAACACCGAGCTTAGCAAGATAAACACACCGATTGCGGAACCGTACCCAAATTGCCGGTAAATAAACGAATGCTTGTACAGCATGGTGGCAGGGACATCGGACGCATTGCCCGGCCCGCCCCCGGTCATTACAAAGATTATGTCGAACACCTTAAGCGAACCAGAAATGCCAAGCACCAAAAATATCTTAAAGCTTTCTTTTATGCCGGGCAGGATAATGCTTCTCATTTTAGACCAGCCTGAAGCGCCGTCTATGCTGGCGGCATCCAGCACGTCCTTGGATATGTTTGAAAGCCCCGCTAAGAAAAACAGCATGTTTTGACCTATAAACATCCAGGCGTTTACTAAAGTTACAGTCCAGATTACCAAGCTCTGATGTCCCAGCCAGTCAACATTAGAGGGCAATCTAAGCATACCTAATACAGTATTAACAGCGCCCCCGTCCATTAAGAGCATGATGCTCCACATCAAGCCTGTTGCCGTCATGGGCAATATGGTAGGGAAGTAGAAAATGGTTTTAAACAGCCCCGACTTTCTTAAGCCTGAAAAAATGATATATGCCAAAAGGAAAGAAGCCGGCATTATAACAAGCACGGTGGTGACGATAAAGGCAAAGCTGTTAAACAATGCGTTATAAAAACTCGGGTCGGAAAACATTGTAATATAATTTTGCAACCCTATAAAGACGCGGGGAATCATCGGAATGCCGTTCCAGTCGAAAGCAGAAAGCACTGCCGTCTCCCAAATGGGTAAAATAAAAAATACGGTATAGATAATAAGTGCCGGTGCCATCAGTGCGGCTGCGGTTATATATTTTCTTTTTATACTGGTCAAGCCTACCCCCCCTTTTTTGATTCGCAACGTAAAAATTATCGTGAAAGGGCTGTCGCAAAACCATTCCGATTTTAGAATCAATCCAGCTTTGCAACAACCCTAACGTCACTTCCGGTTACCGTGCGTTCAATCAGGACTTAATAAAGCTATTAATGGTTATTGCACTTACGCCGCCTGTAAAATTCGTGCGACT
>JGI24701J34945_10000702_pt1 | contig 17658 bp, 17 predicted proteins | sample TergutTh196P3_FD_34945 | JGI IMG/M metagenome (IMG submission 34945)
CTTTTATTCGCGTCTTTATGCACTTGTCTTCCTCCCAGACACCCTTTTGGGTGTCTGGAAGGGGGTAAAATCAAGCTGTGGAAATCAACAAAGCAAATCGTAAACAGTATGTTGGCGTTCAGGGTGTATATGCCGTTCTCTCCGATAATAAACCAGTATTAAAGACTAATGGGAAACCTTGGTCAGGACGTACTAACAGCATGGGTAATTACTATGGGGTTATTGTCGGCAGCGCGAAGTATACAGAATATGTCAAGTTGGGGGCTGTGTGGTGTGATGGATATAAAATCATGTTCACAGCTAATGACGAACAAATTTAAGGAGAATACTATGACACAAGTTTTAACAGGCTTATTGAGAGCCGAGCTGAATGAGAAAGCCAAAACATACAATTTTTACAAATATGATTCTGCAACAGGAAACTTGGTAAAAGTAAATAATGACGACCTTTACGCGAACTATTGGATAAAGGACAAGCATTTTGACGTACTTCCTGCCAACTTTATCAAAGATTGCAGAACAGTTATCAAAAATTCTTGGATACCGGTCAGTTTAGTAGAAGTCAGTAAAAAACATATATCCTTGAATGGCCATTGGGCAGATGCCAGGGACCAATTTGTGTTTAAAGCCGAGTACCACCAGCCAAGCATTTCTAACATGATACCTTATTACAACTTTTGCATAACTGGGAAACGGCCCTATGACGCAGTTGTGAAGTCGATACTGATGCTGGCTTTATCTTATGGCCTAATCAAAGAATGGTATTTTGATGGACAAGAGACAGATGTTGAATACAAGAATATGATGGATGTCCTGCTGAGGTTAAAGCTGATATGAATTGGAAGATAGCAAACCTCTCCCACCCAAATACTTCAAGCTTGTTATTTTTAATCCATAATCGACAGAGTTGTTTAGATTTTCTTGCCATTTACTTTTTTCTATGGACATTAATCTTTTCGCTTTTATATTATTTTTACTTTCTGCCATATTTCTACTTACACTCATATAATAACGGGAGGGGGGAAGGAAAGAAGCTGACGTATCAAAACTAATGTTCATTGAAACTAATTTGAATTTACTATTATTTATTTGACGTAAGTTCTTTTCATTTTGTTTATCTTTATCTGTTTTGAAGGCCCTTCTATCAATTTCCTTTAAATAACCATAATCTAAAATTTCTTGTGTCTTGTTGCCCCTTCTTCCTTTTCCGAGAAATATAGACTCAGACATAGTAAAATTGAACTTGGTTTTGATATATTTGTATTCTTTGTAAAATGTCTCTTTGGCAATATCTCCGAACCATTCTCTATATAAATCTGGGGTAATGAATTTATTAGAAAAGCCTCGAGTAGAATAAATCAAAGCCATAATATTCCGTCTAACTGGGGACTTTTTGGCAATACTATCCACTTTGTTCCGCTGCCACTTGTCCAGATGAGAATAAATATAGTCCTCCCCACCCAGCCTTTCATTGCTCGACTCCAGATTTATGGAACCAATGTTTTTAAAGTGTTTCAATTTGGTCTTGATTATGTTTTTATGGTCTTTTTCAAGAGTGACGCCGGTTGTTGATTCTATGAAGGATGAAATAGATTCGACATCGTTCAAATTATTTTGTTTTACGATGGATAATAAATAATAGGTTCCCGGCTTGCCCAATAAATACTTTGCCCTATTACCATCAACAAAACTACCCAGCTCTCTTATGGAGCCAGTCGCTTTCAAAGATGTTTTGCCGGAAGGGACATTTATTGGGACTATCCCTTCTATATCACTCATGGATAACTTGACTGAGCCTATTTCATCATCAAGATTCGCATTTCCATATAGACCTGTGTCGGAATCAATGGTCATGTATTTATCTACATAAGGCTTCGTATTCTTATTGAAATTATCCAGCATCTCTTGGCTAAAAACTTTGTGTTTTACCAAGGCTTCAAGAGGCGTTATGCCAAGCTGATACACAAACCGCATGACATCATATCCGTTGTAGTTATAGTGGTCAAACCCCGCAATGCCAACCGCACCGTCTTTATCTGCATCGAATATATCTACTCCACCTTGAGGTCTACAAAGACGCGACAATTTGAAAAACAGGCAGTTATATTCGTCCATGAACTGATTTACAATTTTTTCGCCTTCACTCCCAATAATGCAATTAACATGTAGACCATAAAAATCAGGTCGTATTCCAATCAAAGTGTCAAATCTGCCGTCTAAAGCACATGCAATATCGTTCAATTTGTCGGCTAGCTGGGGGATGTGTTCCTTATTGTCGAAATCGTATATTCTGACTCTCGGCGATTTTACTCTCGATATAACATTTCCTATTTTTGATTCACGGTTTTGAAAGAAAAGAGGTTTATCTCCCAAGTTATTTTTTATCAGACGGTTTAATTGGTCATAACCCCATACTTTATATTTTCCATTAATAATTTGATTTGTTTTATTATCCTTGCGATGATATTTCTCAATTCGGTCGGAAATATTTATATGAGAATATCCGCCATTCCTGCTGTTGTAAACATAGAAAGCATCATGTTCAATACACTGCCCTAGAGCTTTCACTAGGTGCACGTTATCAAGAAGCTGGTTACGCCTAATATCCAGGGTTGCTTCTTTTTCTTCCAAAGTTTGTCTTACTTGCTTCATTATAAAAAAGGTGCTCCCGAAGCAAGTCCACAGGAGCATAAGGTTGTTTTTTATAAGGACTTGCTTTTATATAGAACTGTTTCTTTCACAATAGTTACCCTATGTGAACTATTTTTCAATCATTTAATTTCAGTTTTTTGATAGAAGGTATTTGGTCATTATTTTGTCTCTGTTAGTGAACGCCCCAGCTGAGAAGCATCAAACTCGAACCCAGAGCGATAATAAACCTCAAGGGCCGCTCGCATATTTGATTCTTTTTGCTCAATTTTATACTGTGGCTGGTTCAATATCTGCTGAATTGCCGCGTCCACTTCAAGCTCGTCATTCATATCAATCCATGAAAATCCCTTTGGCATGTCGATAAGGAAATACCCCGGAATACCGCACTCAGGATGCTTTTTAATTTTTATTCCACTGATACAAAAGCTGTCGTTTATCGTAACGGAACAGGTTGCCAAGACCCCGTCCTTTTTGTCTGTTCGGTCGATGACTATTTGAGTTACAGTTGCTGACATGATTTTCATCCTTGCTTTTGATTGTAAATTTAGAATCAGAGAGTGGCAACGGAATCAAGCTAAACCACTCTCTATACATAAATAGAACTATGGATTACGATTTGGATGCATTTACCATAATTTTCATCGGGGAAAAATTAGCTCAATTAGGCGTTTCTGTGCAAAAACGGCATAAAATTGCTTTTTTAACTTGATTTTTGCTAATTTTGGGGTTATTATGCGCCACGTGATTTGATTGGGACGTGAACTGTGACGTGAAACGACTGAATCAATGACCAAAAGCTTTGGGTTTGATAGACAAAACCTCTGAAATCTAACAAATTTGGAATTTCAGCGGGATACCCGTCAATCCCGCCATTTTTTATAAAGTGGTACCACGCAAGTTTTTGGCCCCATCGTCTAGAGGCCTAGGACACCGCCCTTTCAAGGCGAGAACGGGGGTTCGAATCCCCCTGGGGCTGCCAAAACTAACCGCGTATCAAAGCTTTTCCGGATAATCAGAACTGAATAACCAATGGTGCCTTTGGTCGCCAAAAGGGATAAGGATTTTGTTAAACGTCTGGACAGTAATAAAAACCAAAAGGATAAAAAATGGCACGCGCAGGCGCAAAGCGCAGCACACGCAAACTTAAAATCGGCCGCCGTCTTGGTGTAAACCTTTGGGGTCAGGCCAAATCCCCATTTAATAAACGCAAATACAAACCCGGACAGCATGGCCCGACCAGCCGTGGCGGAACAAACTCTGACTATGGCAAACAGCTGAAAGCAAAGCAGACCCTGAAAGGTTATTACGGTAATATCGGCGAAAAGAAATTCCACAGATATTATTCCGAGGCCGTGAATATGAAAGGCGACACTCCCCATAATCTCATCGGGCTTTTGGAATCCCGGCTTGATGCGATCGTATACCGCGCCAAACTGGCACCGACGGTATTTTCCGCGCGCCAGCTGGTAAGTCACGGTCATATCAATGTTAATGGAAAACGCGTTAAGATTTCCAGTTACCAGGTAAAACCCGGTGATGAAATTACCGTTTCCGCAAAGGCAAAAGAAATGCCGTTGGTGGTTTTGGCTTTGGAATCAGCGGAACGCGACTTCACGGACTATGTAAAAGTAAATTCCGGTGAATTTACCGCAACCTTTGTCCGTGTACCCGCATTGGAAGATGTCCCCTATCCGGTACAAATGAGTCCGGAACTGGTTATCGAATTCTATTCAAGATAATGAATCCGAACATTTATAAAAACTCGCAAACTTTGCGGGTTTTTATTTGAACATAATCTATATGCAAAACTGTGTCACTTTGTGCATTTTTATGACGATTTATGACGCAATCCAATCGGGCAACAAAAACCAAAAATCCGCAGAAACCTGCGGAAAACCTTGGTAGCGGAGGAGGGATTTGAACCCCCGACCAAAGGATTATGATTCCTGTGCTCTACCCCTGAGCTACTCCGCCAACGGCACAAATTATATACCACAAAATCACGAAAATCAAGCGCAAATATGGGTCATTATTTTTGAATGCGCGATTTCTATGTCATGTACATGTACGATTTTCCAAAACTTCATCTATCTGCTTGACACCAAATTACGTAACACTATTCGCGTTGAGGCATCTATATCATAAAAACGAAATAATTTTCCCCGGACAAAATAATCGTCATATTTATCAGAAAAATACTCCATTCGATTATGAATTTTATCTGCCGCTTCGGGGGTCCATTTGCGTTCACGTATGGTATCCAGCCTGTGCATCCTTGATTTGGATGCAGATTTGTGGCGCGGTGCGTATTCCAAAAACCTTTCAATTGTTTTATGGTACGGCTTATTTTCAGCTTCTGCTAACATTCCCAGTTTTTTATCCAGGAATGCAAATTTATAAATTTTATCTTCCCATTCCCCATCGGTAATTGCCGTCAAGATAAAATGATTTGGCACCATATAATACGTATACTCCAAATAATCTTCATTATTTGGTTCGGATACTTCGCCCATGGTGTACACAGTATTACTACTTAGCACGACCAAAACATATCGCAACAAAGAATCGGGGACTATATGATGTTTCATTTAAGTGTTAATATAAACGAATTTTTACGTAAGTAAATATAATTTTTACTATCTGGATGCCCAGAGATAACCAGCAAGTTTCGAACTGATAATTTTTCTGACTTTGCAATACTATCAAAGAAAATCAAAGCTTTCAGAAAAATATTGAAAACCGAAAATTAAAGTTTTACAATCAAATCACTAAATCATACAAAAAGGAACGCAATGACAAACTATGAAAAAGTTCGCGAATTCCACAAAAAATTCAATCGACCGCTTGATATAAAAAACACACCACCGGAACAAGAAGCGTTTCGAATATCACTTATTCAGGGAGAACTGGATGAACTCCGCCAAGCAATCGCCAATAATGATATTGCCAATATTATGGAAGAATTGGTTGATGTATTATATGCAGCTTATGGAACCGCGGCAGAATATGGATTTGATATTGATAAAGCATTTGATTTAAAACATCAAAGCAATATGACAAAAACCGAAACCCCGGGCATTGGAAAACTCGCCAAAGGTTCTGATTTCAAGCCGGCTGATTTTTCTGAACTTGTTCGAAATTGGCAGAAATAATCGCAATTTTCACAAATTAGCTTTGAACAAACTGTGAATTTTTTTGTTTATAATCAAATAAGAGAATGCATACAAATTAGTGATTGATATAAATACGAGCAATACCGCATGTATTTTTAATAATAATATTATCTGCGAAGCGAAGCAAAATTGCGCCACTTATACATTTCCTGATAATATAACAGACGAAGAATTACGATTCACAAAGAAAATTATCAGCAAAAATAAAAAAGATGGATTTCCGATTGTTGGTGATATATTGCTTTATGATCGCTTTATGCAACCAAACCTGATAGTAAAAGCAATCATATGTACAAACTATCGGCCAATGACAGTTATTCCGATGTCGCCGGCACAAAAATTTAGATAATTAAAAAATTCCTTAATTTTCTTTGCCAATTTCACAGATTCATCAAAATTATTTGCTCGAAACTTGCCAGTTATCTCCGACATCCGCAAACACAGTCAATTTTCATTATATATTTGAATAATTGCTTTGGGTGTGTCATAATTCATCCAAAGTAATCCGTACTTAACTATTAAAAGGATAACCGCCGCGACATAAGCCACAAAACCATCATAAAATCGTATAATAATAAAATCAAAGCAAGCATGAATATATTCCTTACCCTTGATACTTGTGTGTTCGAAAATTACAACATGAACACCGAAACAATGCTGAAACATCTGACCCCTGTTTTAAAGGCTGATACAAAATTTGTTTTGTCGGAAATCGTATTACTTGAACTTAAAAGCCATTATGAAACTACATATCGGGCGGTTTCCAGGTCGATTGAATCGGTTCAGAAAAAACTTTCAAGCTTTACAAACAATCAAGCAGTTTTCAACAAGGTTGCTGAACTGCAAAATTTCTTGCAAAAAGAAAAGGCATCAAATAACGCGTTGGATAAATATATTAAAGAAACAAAAACCGAAATCATACCATACGGAAACATAACTTTGAACGAAGTTGTTCATGCTTATTTCAACATGGATGCTCCGTTTCGCCCTGGCAAGAAAAAGGCCGAATTTCCAGATGCCATAGCCGTTTATTCGCTGGACAAATGGGCGGCGAACAACAATTGTAAAATAATGGCCATATCCAGCGATAACGACTGGTGCGTTTTCGCCGAAAAATATCCAGAACGGTGGAGTTGTGATAAGACGATAGAAGCCGCGGTAAAACGACTGGGATACCATGTACGTGGGTAATTGATTTGCGCCCCTTAGATTCGCTTGCAATCTCCAATCCTACGCACTATAATGTGCTTGACGCGAAAGCGTAGAAGATGCTGAATGCTTTATGTAATAGGCTTTTTGGACTGGGGGGCGGTACCCCACAGCTCCACCATTGATTTTTACCAACCCCGCCAGAATGCCGGGAGAGGAACTGAAAACTAAGTAAATGCAATTACTTAATTTATTTTATATGGGGCTGACATAGTTTCGACAATGGCTGAAAGATAAAGAGTGTATCCGGGGTTGTTCCCGCAAAAGACTGAACAAAATGAATGCGAACGATAACGTTCCGCTTAATCTGAAAATGGCTGCTTAATGCAGGGGCGAAAGTGCCGATTGGCATCCAGCCCTTTCCATCAGATTGGGGCTTTTCCGTGTGCCTTGCAACAGAAACACGGAATTTTTGTAAAAAAAGGATTTCAAAATGCTATCCAAAATCAAAAAAATATTTTTTGTGGGAATGTTCGGTGCATTATACATTTCTTTTGTTGCCCAATTTATTTATGTCCTGACCATGTTATTCAGTGGAAGTATAGATACGGGATTCATGGCTCTGGGAATGCTATCCATTCAATGGCTTGCGCTTATCGCTGCGCGCTATCTGTCAAAAAAATCCGCTGGCGGTCGCGAAATCTATCAGGGTGGCGGTTACCATCATAACCGCAGATAAGATTCCACCGAAAGTATATTAAAGTTTAAAGTACGCCAGTTTTTTATTGCGTAAATTGTCGTAAGTATTTAATAATATAAATATGAAGAAACTAATCGTAATTTTAACAATTTCTGCATTTATGATGCCGTCGTTCGGTTCTTTGATACCATGTGCGGAAAATCCGCATTGCACCATTGTTCCGACAGATGGATGTTCCGTAGTAGTCAAAAATGGACGCAATGGCCCTGAGTATGTAGAATCCTGTCCACCGTCGGCAAAGGGCGGCAGTGGCACCAAGACCATATTGATTGTTGTGGCCAGTGGGCTGGCATTTGCCGGCGTGATGTATTATTTATTCAAAACACCATCTTCGAAAAATATAGACGGACATGTCCAGTTGGCAGCGTTTTAAAATCTGCATAGCGGGGAAAATTTTCTATTATCCCTTGCAATCTGTTCCAAATTCTTTATATTATAGCTGTCATGAAACATTACATACTTCCCCTTCGCGATTTGGTATTCCAACCCGGCCTTACCGTACCGATTTATCTTGAAAATCCGACCAGCGTGCTGGCCATGGAAACCGCCGCAAAAGAAAAACAACAAATTATCTTGGTCGCCCAAAAAGGTTGGAATTATCCCACCAAACCTGGCGAGCTTTATACTGTCGGAACACGCGCAGATATTATCCAGGTGTTGCGTCTGCCAGACAGCAGCATTCACGCCATGGTTCAAACTGTCGCGCCGGTTCGGATTTCCGACATCATCGCCCTGCCCGAAGGTATTTTTGTATGCGATACCAAAGATATTCCCCAGATAGATGATTCAAAATGTGAAAAGACGCTTGCCCTGCGGGACAAACTTGCGGATAATCTTTCACGCATAGCACGTTCCAAACGAATAGACCTTGGGCGGTTGCGCGTTGTTGTTAATTCATATCCCATTGCTGCATTCATAGATGCCGTAATACAGATGACCGGTATAGAGCCAGATGTAGCGGTACAGATACTTGGCATGAAAACTTTTTCCGAAAAACTGAATGCCCTGTTGGAACAAGTTGCATTGTTTGTTGAAATGGCGAAAATTGACGAAGCAATAAACCGTCGTGTAAACAACCAAATGGATTCTGGTCGCAAAGAAGCGATTTTGCATGAAAAAATGCGCGCTATTCAAAAAGAGCTGGGCGACGACGATGAAATGGACAATTTATCGTTGCAAAAACGTATCGATGCCACCACCCTGCCCGAAGATGCCCGTAATAAAGCAATGTCCGAATGCAAGCGGTTACGCCATCTGCAACCTATGTCAACAGAAGCATCTGTTCTTAAAACATATCTGGATGAATTGCTTTCAATGCCATGGGGAAAATCCGACAACATACAAATCGACCTGATGGCTGCGCGGACAGAATTGGATAAAGAACACAGCGGAATGGATGGTGTAAAAGAAAGAATCCTGGAACACCTTGCCGTAATGAAAAAGACTGGCAATATGCGCGGAAGCATTTTATGCCTGGTCGGTGCACCGGGCGTTGGAAAAACTTCGCTTGGCCGATCAATCGCGAACGCATTGGGACGAAAATATCACCGTATGGCTTTGGGCGGCGTTCATGACGAAGCGCATTTCCGCGGCCACCGCAAGACCTATATCGGGTCGCAACCGGGTCGTATCATGGATGCTCTGAAGCGTTGTGGCGCGAATAACCCGGTTATAGTGTTGGACGAAATCGATAAGATGGGGCGCGATTATCGCGGCGATCCCGAAGCTGCTTTGCTTGAAATACTTGATCCGGAACAAAATAAAACTTTCCGTGACCACTATCTGGAGGTCGATTTTGACCTGTCAAACGTATTGTTTATAGCAACAGCGAATTCTCTGAATCTTTCACCGGCACTGAAAGACCGTATGGAAATAATAGAAATACCGGGCTATGCAGAAGATGAAAAGGTCACAATCGCACGTAATCACCTGATTCGCCGTGCGGCGGCGGATACCGGATGGGATTTTGAAAACATTACCATGGGCGACGATGCTTTACGGCATATAATAAGCAAACATACGGCAGAGCAAGGTGTCCGCGAACTGCGGCGCGAAATAACGGCTGTATTACGCCGGACATTGCTAGAGCTTGGCGGTGACGACGCACCCACAGAATTTACAAAAGACAAAATCGACTGCTTGCTGGCGAACCGTAAATCATGCGGTTTCAGCAAACGCATAGGATTTAATGCCGCAAGGGCTTAAAATGTCCATATTGGTTATCGACACATCTTCATCGGGAATCGGATTGGTACTGAATGGCACAGTAAAACACATCGATACGGACAAACAGTCTTTGGCGTTACCCATTGAAACCGAAAAATTTCTGATTGAAAACGATGCAAAATGGCACGACCTGACTGCCATAGGGGTCGTCGTAGGTCCGGGCAGCTTTACCGGAATTCGCATTGGGATTGCCTATGCAAAGGGACTTTCGATTGGTTTGGATATACCGGTCATACCTGTTAATGCTTTTGAAATTTATCTGCAACGCACACCGGACGCATTTGTCGCAATTGATTCAAACCGTGGGGATTTCTTTACCGCATCGGCGGATCTTGCACCCGGAATAATGACAATTGAACAGGTCGAAACCGAACAAATGAAATGTGCACAGACAACCGGACACCGGCCTTATGATTTAGCAGATGCTTTGTTTGTAGTGGAACGCAAGCTATCTACCGGGAATAAAGAGCCTGTAATTCCAATGTACCTTCGACCGCATTATGCTGAACAATCTTGTAAATCTTCATAAACTGTGCTTTCCTGACAAACCCTGGTCAGCAAAGGAATTCGCATCGCTACAAAAATCTGGTGCAGAAATAGTTGGCAGTGATAACGGATTCATAGTCTGGCGCATAGCGGCAGATGAGTGCGAAATTATTACAATTGGCGTTCATCCCGAATATCGTGGCACTGGCATTGCAAGTGCTATGCTGCAATTGATGGAAAGGGAAATACTTAAAAAAAACCATATGAATCAAATTAAAATATTTCTGGAAGTTTCGGTGGATAATCTGACCGCGCGTGCATTATACGAAAAACACGGTTACAAACAGATTGGTATCCGGCCGGGATATTATATGTCACCAAGATCTTTGGCAAAAGTGGATGCGGTTGTTATGGAAAAAATCATAAACCCAACATTATAACTGTTTTTTATCATGAATAACTTTACGCCTGACGCTTTTTGATACAGTATTTTTTGATACTTTGCGCTTTGCATCCCGCAGTGCAACACGTTTTTTGGCGGCCATGATGGAATGCCCCCGCAACAATATTTGCTCTGATTTGCTTACCGCCGCAATCAGCCTGTAATAATATTCTTTTTCTTCGTAACTGAACGCTTTGTTAAATTCCGGCAATAATTCCGCATGTATTTCTGCATATAGTTTTGCAAAATGATTTCGAATATCGCTAATATTAATCTTATCTTTCTTAAAAATTTTATCTCTCAATAAAATCCTGGTCAATGTATCGGCCAAGATGTAATCATCTTTGATTTTTATAAATAAAGATTCGCCAAGCCCATCGCCAAAATCAGCAATTATATCTTTAAACAATATACGGGTCTGATGCATAGACGGCAAAGCATAATATTTATTTATTATACTTTCCATAACACGTTGACGATCGGCAACCTCGCACAATCTTTTAAAATTATCATCACGATCTCCCTGGAACCATGCATGTGCCGCTTGTTCCGCCAATTGATCACGAATATCTCTGGGTAAATATCTTGGCAATTCTTTAATACCCCGATCAACAACAATTTTATTTGCCCAGGATATTATAGCCGTGGTTTCTTCTTGGGACAACCCGGTTTCTTCCAAAATTCGTGAAACCGAAAATATATTATATTCTGACAGCGCACCTTTAACCATTTCAGAAATAAGACGTGTTTTTATTTTTTCGCGGATATATGAACTATTTGTCTGCTGGCCAATATATATCAAATTGGCGATACCCAAAAACTCTGTATTGAACGTAATTCCGATATCTATATCTTCGTCATTTACATTACTTATAAAATATGAAAATTCTGATATACAATCTTCCGACAGCCCGCCCTTTGAAAAATCAGATATAGCATGAGTGACTATTTTTTTACCCAGTGGTGTTCCCGTTGTCATTTTATAAAAACCATTGAAACCTGAGTAACCAAAAATCCAAGAATCCAACATCATTTCAATACCGGAATTTCTATCCTCTATATCGGTAACTCTTTTTATAAACCAATAAAGATTGTCTTTAAATTTTTTATCAAGACTGTCTTTTTCCTGAACCGCCAAACGGGCTAATTCTTTTGCGGTTATTGGTATCTGTGTACCCCAACTATTTACAAAAGGATTTAACACACTTAATATACAATCGGGTAAATTATCAATCAGTCCAGCTTTTGCAAATGTATGCACCATGGAAAGCTTTGTATCAACAGCTATATCTTTGATCCAAACCCTGTTATCAATATAATTTTTACAAAATTGTTTAAAATTTTCCGGAATTTGGGTATTGTCGCGCGCCCATTGATATACTTTTGCCATTGCACCCGGGTCTGTTTTTAATATTTCTATTTTTTCAATTTCCGGTAAAGAGTACAAATCCAAATATCCACCCTTTAATAAATCTATAATCCCATCCGCATTTTTGACAATATAGTAGATATTATGGGCACCATCCAGATAAATCCGGCGGTCTGTCTTGTATATTCCCTGTTGTTCTTCTATATTCATCGCTTGGTTAAAAGCGGACTGCAATATATCACCTATCTCTCCAAATGATTTTCCATAAACGTTGGGGTTTCGATAAATTGTTTTGCCAGAATCCGAACGAGCCGGATAAAATTCGGCGTTAAAAATATTATGGCCGGGATTATTCGAATTGCGACCGAAACAGGCAATTCCGCCGTACCCTATGTCATATTGAATCATATGAGCATTAGTACCCAAAGCATGCATACAAGTCTGCCAATCCTGATATGTATTTTGTGTCGCGATATCCCATGGATATTTGGAAAATACCAGCAAATCCGCTATATCTATGCGCCCACGCCCCGCTTTACCGGTATTTGCGCCAAATTCTTCGGCGTATGGCGCGTATTTTCCCGATAAATCTTCCAGTGCGCCAGTAAAACATTCCCGGTACTGGTCGGCATCCATATCAGAGCTTGCACCCATGTTATACATTTCTTTGCTGATATGCATCATGAATATGGGATTATTCTTGAAAAAATTTATAAATTTTTGGTTTTGAACCCTTTTTTTACCGCTGACATGGGCTTCCTTTGCCCTTTCGGCAGAAAGGGCAAAAAAACCTTGCAACGAGTACGGATATTTATGAAAATCTACCAGTATACGTAATAATTCAATATCAGAACAATCCAATTTTTCGGCATTTTCCTTGGATAGATCTTTGATAAATGAATTAAACTTCTGTACCAATCTTGATAATTTTTGCCGTCCCTTTGCACTTGTTCCCACAAAATCCCAGTCTATATAAAATACCCCCCGATCATCTTGGTGCATACTTATATTGGTACTGGAATCCGATATTTCCGAAAATACATTAAAAGCTTTTGCCTGTCCCGGTTCCAACGGTTGTTCCAGCCGGGCGTATATGATATCTCTGCCACCGAATGCCGCCGGAAACGAAGTGTTGTTTTGTCTGCGGATTTCACTTCCTTTTTCTACTATATCCCGAAGTTTTTCATGCCATTTGGTACTGCTTTTATACAAAGTTTCTACATAATCCAATATTGCACGCGCCGGATCTTTTTTTTCTAACAGCGTGAATATTATGTCGGATGCAATCTGTCCCGCTGATCTTTTTTCTATGTCGCCGATAAAATTTTCACCCCCGAAAACTTCTTTTAATTCCTGACGCAACTCGTCCGGGCTTTGCGCTTGATAATAGATGGGATGAAGTATCTTTTGTTCTATTCCGTATATATACTTTCTTGTAATTACGATAATTCTTTGAATATTGTATAAAATATGCTTTCTTTCAGATTCCGATAAATTCAACATATCAATACGCGCACTGTATAATCCGCGCACCTCTTCACCCACGCGATCCCAATCCGCACGGAACATGTCGGTTACTTCATCGTCTGATAAAATATGAATTTTTGGCGTATCCATCAATATACATTATAATAGGATACGTATAATTTGCAAGCTCCCCGGCCTTGTATTCAAGAACAAAATTCCAGAACCCGGGGATCAAAAATAACATCTCTGGCGCGCAACGGCGTTGCAATATGCATATCGCTTGCCTTGCGCGCCNTTCGTGATAATGCCACATATGTCTGGCCATGCGCGAATGCTCCACGCGAAATATCAACCACCACTGTGTCCAAAGTCTTGCCCTGGGCTTTATGTATCGTCATGGCGTACCCAAGTGCCAGCGGGAATTGTTTATAACTTCCGACTTCATTCTCTGTTAATTTATCGTTTTCATCGCGCGAATACTCCATTTTTTCCCATTTTTCTTGCTTGACTTCGACTATCTTTTTTTCACCATCTAACAGCCGCACTTTTATGTCCTTTGCATTCAATTCGCATATTATACCCATACTCCCATTATGCCATTCACCACGATCGGAATTTTTTACAAATACCACCAGGGCACCGATTTTCAAGTTAAGATTCATGGGCGCGGGCACGTCTTTTTCATTAAAGGTGCCGGACAATTCCCCGGAATAAGCAACCACAGGTGCCGCAATTTGCGCCAACCGTACGGAATTTATGTTATCTGCCACCGCACGGAATGGGGTAATTATCATGGCATTAGCCAGACGGACGGCATCTTCGATTTTACAGGCATTAAAATATTCCAATGCCTGTGCTGGATTTTCAGCACCGCGCAATACTGTCAAATTATGCAACAATGCATCGTCGCTCTGCCGGTATACAAGGTCAAAATCCGCACGTGAAAAATCTGCTCTTTGATATGCATAAGAATCAAAAAAATATGCATTCGGATGACCGTATGCTTCGGAATAGTATTGTTCTGCATCACGGGTGATTACGGGCGGTAATTGAAACAAATCCCCAATCGCGACAACTTGCAAACCACCGAACGGTGCATTATTCTTTCGTGCCTGACGGGCCAATATATCCATGGCATCCAACAAATCTGGTGGCACCATTGATATTTCATCTATGACAAGCAAATCCGCCGCGGCAAGAACATTGCGTGGACGGGATTTAAGTTTCAGTAATTCTGGCGCAACAAAACCCCGCGGCGCGATTTGAAAAAGCGAATGGATTGTCTGCCCCCCGATATTCAGTGCCGATACCGCTGTCGGACATGCGCAAATTATGCGTTTCTTTGATGCTGATTTCAGATAATTAACGAATGTCGATTTTCCGGTTCCGGCCTGTCCCAATATAAGCATATTTCGCAAATCACTTTCGATCAGATTAAATGCGTGTAATTGGATATCGTTTAAAATCGGTGCAATCAAAGACATGGTAACATAGTTACCTAGTTCTCTCTTGAAAAGCAAGTATAAAAAAATTTATAATACTTTGATGTCACAAGAATACCAGGATTTATTTTTTATTTTGACTGTGTCAAATCCACGTACTGCCCTTTATAACTCTGTGCTTTTTCATTGTCCAAAATACCCGCATAAAACTGAATCAGATTGTATCTGTAAAACGTGGGATACAGATAATGATGTACGCATAAAACTTGCCGGGGAAGAATTGCTTTTCAGAAAAATTTCTTATAAAACCTGTGACTCTGTTGGCTTTCATTTAACCGCAGATGAAAGATCTATAAAATTGTTGCACAAGCATATGATGGATACATGCGAATATTACCGAAATGCATCCTGTAAAAAAATAAAATCTACGCAACATATCTGATTTATTGAAAACGCATACTGTACGCAAACAGACTTTAAATGGTAACAAAATTGCCGTCATGTATGCGGCTGTGGATTATGATTAAACCGCGCCGGGGATTATTTACATAATTCAGATGCGCCGCCGATTTGCTGCAGTTCGTTACAGGCCGCCCGCAATTCATCAATGGCTTTTTGATATTCAATCCTTTCATCTGGTGTCATTCGCAAATGCAATAATTGTTCAGGGTTAAGCGCGGCCTGACCCTGAACCGCCCCGCCGATCATACTATTCCCGAATAATTCCATCGCACCAACACCCACTGCGGCACCACCGACAGCACCGCCAACCGTGGCCCAATTGCGACCACGTCTGCGTTGATCTAAGATTTGTTTTTCCAAATCGGATTTATTTACCCAATCACCACAGTTTATATTCTGGTCAACCATAAAATATCGCGGACGAATACCGGTCAATATTACACGCGGATCTGATGATGTTATCTCTACACGCGCCCAACAGGCATTATTACTGGGACTGTTAACATTTTCTGTCAGCATATAATATTCTGCACCGTTTGCCCCGGCTTTGGCCGCCCAAACAAAATCCATACTACGGGAATTTGCATTACACTCTTCTTTGCTTCTTGCCCCGGTTAATACAAAATCATCGCCAAAGTCCGAAACCGCATTACTGGCTACATTGCACTTTATATCTTCGAATCCTTGGTTTAATTGCCGATTTTTAACAATACGGTTTACTATGATTCCGCCCAGTGCGCCCAGTGCGACACCTGCGACAGCATTGGACGTAAGACGGGCTGTATTAAAGTCGCCATCGGCATTTCGCCAAACGTTTGCCGTCTGATCGACATATTTGTCTTTTATACGCTTGATTTCCGTGTCTAAATTTCGAATCTTTTCCAAAAGTTCCGATAATCGCAATCTGTTTGCTTCCGCAATTTGTGCCTGTTGTATACGCTGTTGTTCCATTTGTTCTCGCTGATTTATAACGCTTTCCAGATATGTTACCATTTCTTGATATCCTACTCTTCTTGCTATATCAAGCGCGGTTTCTCCCCGGTCATTTCTTGCATCTATATCAATATTGTGTTCATTTATCAAAAGTTTTGCGATTTCAATTCCATTAAGTGTTGCTAAGTCTGAGAACCAATCGGCATCCGCAACCCTATGCAATAATGTATCATTATTGTCACATTTTACATTTGCATTACCTCCCTTTCCAATTAAAAATTGAAAAACGATTAACCCACCCTGCCTTGCAGAGTGACATAACGGATCATACTCGCTATGTATTGCTCCGCGGTTGATTAATAATTCTACGAGCTTTACATGTTCCTGTGTGTTTTCATAAGAACGATCTATAGCCCAATCCAAAGCAGTCATATGAGAATCATCACGTAGATTAACATTTGCTCCTTGGTTTATCAAAAATTCAGATATATCGTAATTTAATCTTCGGATACTATTCATCAACGGGGTATAGCCATAATCAGTCTCACGAGTATCAATCAATCCTGGATTGGCTGCAAATGCGGCTCTTACTTCATCTATATTGTTCGAAAAATAATCGTCATTTGCAAATGTACAGGTAGAGTAGACTGTCATCACCAAAACCATCAAAATTGGCAAAAATTTATTCATGAATTAACCTTTCCGGTTTTTGGCGGACATCGCGAAAACCATCAAAATCGCGATGCGATTTTGGTGGTCTTATGCCCCTTGCCCTGTAATCCAAGAAGTGTATTACATGTGTGTGTGTGTGTAGATTTCTGCGGGTTTCGGCCGAACGATCATTCCGGCTTTGGCAATCCATAATTTAAATGGTTCATTTTTTACTTTGGATTGACCAATGTTTTCATACCCGAATAATTTTATACTTGTCGATTTCATCATACGATCAGTATAAAAAAATTCGACTATAAAGTCCAGAATAATTCTGTAAAAGACACATCCAGGGTCATGACCCAAAAATTTCCACTTGCAAAAGCCCAAAAAAGCCATATAATACGCCAAGTTGTCCGCCTGCGCTTGCGCTACGGCGTGACTTT
>JGI24701J34945_10000716_pt1 | contig 17503 bp, 13 predicted proteins | sample TergutTh196P3_FD_34945 | JGI IMG/M metagenome (IMG submission 34945)
TTTGTGGATCGCTTTGCCCGCGGCGGCGATGTCCGGGTGCGCTCGGGGGGTGTTTACAGGGAAGATTGGGGCGGCTGCCCGTACTTTTTGCCCGATGAGCATGGGATAGTCCATAATAACGANTTCTTTGGCGGCAACCTTTATGGAATAATCCAAAAGCTCCCCTATCTTGAAGAGCTTGGAGTCACATGTATTTATCTCAGCCCGGTTTTTGAAGCCGACTCAAATCATAAGTACGACACGGGCGATTTTCTAAAGGTTGATGAGGCTTTTGGCGGAGACGGGGCTCTTTCCGACTTATGCAAGCAGGCAAAAAAACGCAAAATCCGCGTAATCCTCGACGGCGTATTCAACCACGTCGGCAGCAACAGCGTGTATTTTGACCGCTACGGGAGATACGGCAGCTCCGGCGCGTTTACGGACAGAGNAAATTCTCCATACNGCGATTGGTTTACCTTTCGAGAAAATGGCAANTACGACGCTTGGTGGGGTATCGAGCTTCTCCCTGCAATCTCCAAAGACAGCAGCGGATATAGAGATTTTATATGCGGCAAAGATGGNGTCATATCTAAATGGATGGCGCGCGGGGTTTCCGGCTGGAGGCTTGATGTTGTTGACGAGCTACCCGATATGTTTTTAGACCCTTTGTGCGAGGCTATGAANAGAGAGCGAAGCGACGTATTTATCGCCGGGGAGGTTTGGGAAGATGCCTCNCACAAGATCGCTTACGGAGAGAGGCGGCGGTACTTTTTGGGAGGGCAGCTGCACAGCGTTACAAATTATCCTCTCAGAGATGCTATAATATGCTGTGTCAAAGACGGCGATGTATATAAGATGGCGGCGGTGATGGCGTCTTTGTGCAAGAATTATCCAAAGAAAACGCTTGATTCACTTTTAAATATTATCGGCACGCATGATACCATGCGCATACTCACGGCACTAAGCGATGCAAAAACCCCCGACGACAAGCCGGCTATGTCGCGCTTCAAGCTCGACCCACAAGAGCTCAANACGGCAAAAGACAGGCTTTTGCTCGCCTCGTCTCTTCAATTTACACTGCCGGGCGTCCCGTGCGTATACTATGGTGATGAAGCGGGTATGGAGGGGTGCATAGACCCGTTTAACAGATACTGTTATCCGTGGGGCAGTGAGGACACAGAGCTTATCTCATGGTATAAACGGCTATCCGCTTTGCGCCGGGAGCAAGATTGTTTCAAAAATGGCGCATATACGCTCGTTGAGGCGCGTGACGGATTGTTTGCTTTTACGCGAGGCACGGCGAGGAGCGCGTTTTGGTTGCGGTAAATGTTTCGGCGACCGATATAACGATGACGGCAGCCGCGGCGGCCGGATTTTCGACCGAGCTGCTCCGAAGCGGTTCACACTGCGCGAGCGGGAACGATAAAGATAAAAAACACGGCTCTTCGGGAGCATTATATATCAGATCAAATGAGGTTGGTATTTTTAAATGACAGATAAAAAGGCAGAAAAAAAAGGCAAGATTCAGACAATAAACCTAAACAATAAAGACATTTTCGGCATGATGTTTCTCGACAAGCTTGAGGTGCTGCGCGGATTATCCATAAGCGACGCTTCGGTTGAGGACTGCTATGTCGCGCTTGCCACGCTGATTCGGGATCAGATTATGAAGCAATGGATCAAAAGCGGTGCGCGCACGTACAAGCACGACGAGAAAAAGAAACAGGTATACTATTTCTCGCTTGAATTTCTGCTCGGCCCATGCTCGAGAGGAATATCGTTTCACTTGGACTTTTGAATGTTTGCAATGAGGCGATGCGTGATTTGGGGCTCGATCTTCAAGAGATTTTTGCGGTGGACGTGACCCGGGTCTCGGAAACGGCGGTCTCGGAAGGCTTGCCGCGTGTTTTATGGATTCGCTCGCTTTTCTGGGCATACCCGGTCATGGCTGCTCCATACGCTACAAATACGGACTGTTTGAGCAAAAAATAGTCAACGGCTATCAGGTGGAAATGCCCGACAATTGGCTTAAAAACGAATCGGTTTGGGAGATAAAAAAGCCGGGCAAGGCTGTGACGGTAAAATTTTACGGGAATATTCGCGAAGAAGCTGACAGAAACCGGATTTGGTTTCATCATGANAACTATGAGTCCGTTATCGCGATGCCCTACGATGTGCCTATTCCCGGCCACGAAAGCGGCAGCGTNAANACCCTTCGCCTTTGGAGNGCCGAGTCTACNCAGCAATTTGACTACGGCTCATTCTCAAGCGGCGACTANCTCAACGCCGTCTCAAAAAAATACTCCGCCGAAGCTATATCCGAAGTGCTTTATCCCGACGATTCCAATTACGAAAACCGTATGCTCCGGCTCAAGCAGCAATATTTCTTTGTATCCGCAGGTTTGCAGAGTATTCTCGCGCACTTCAAGAAGCATTACGGCGATGTCCGAAACTTCCATAAATATATTTCCATACATATCAACGACACNCATCCCGCGCTTGCGGTACCGGANCTGATGCGCCTGCTTATGGATGAGGAGGGTCTCGGCTGGGATAAGGCGTGGAATATTACTGTAGAAACCATATCATACACAAACCACACAATACTTCCCGAAGCCTTGGAGCGTTGGCATGAGGATTCGTTTGCTAAACTTTTGCCGCGTATACACATGATCGTTTGCGAGATAAACAGGCGCTGGTGTTTGCGGCTCGCCGAACATTTTGGCGGCGACGTAAACAAAATTTCCGAAATGGCGATAATAAATTATGGCGAAATTTCTATGGCATACCTCGCAATAGTCGGAAGTCACGCGATAAACGGCGTAGCCAGAGTGCACAGCAATATATTAAAAGAAGAGCTGTTTCGCAACTTTTATGAAGTTTTTCCAAAACGGTTTAGCAATAAAACCAACGGCATTGCGCACAGAAGATGGGTGCACACCGCAAATCCCGAGCTTAGCGAGCTAATCAGCGAGACTATAGGGGCCGATTGGATATCCGAACCGGTAAAGCTCGAGCTGCTTTGTAAAAACGGCGCTGTCCGAGATAAATCTTTTTGGGACGCAATGCGCGAAATCAAACGCCACGACAAGATTCGTCTCGCAAAAATCATCGAGCAATCCGCCGATGTCAGGATAAACCCCGATTCGATTTTTGATGTTCAGGTCAAAAGGATTCACGCGTATAAGCGTCAATTGCTGCTATTGCTCAATATAATTGACCTTTATTATGATATAATTGACGATCCCAATATAGATATTGCGCCGAGAACTTATATTTTCGCGGGAAAAGCCGCGCCAAGCTACCATTTTGCGAAAGAAATCATTAAGTTTACTTCCTTTGTCGGCGATAAGATAAACAACGACCCCCGTATCCGAGATTTGATAAAGGTCGTCTTTCTTGAAAATTACCGTGTTTCGCTTGCCGAAAAGATTTTTCCTGCCGCTGACCTGAGCGAGCAAATATCAACGGCCAGCATGGAGGCTTCCGGCACGGGCAATATGAAATTTATGATGAACGGCGCCGTTACTATTGGTACCTATGACGGGGCTAATGTTGAAATTTTTGAGGCCGTGGGCGAAGGAAATTATATCCCGTTCGGGCTCACCGTTCCCGAGGTGTTAGAGCTGCGGCGCAATCAAAGCTATAACAGCCGCGAATTTCTTTCAAATCATCGCCGTCTCAAGCGCATTGTGCATGATTTCCTCAACTCTGATTGGAAAGATGCCTTGAAAGCCGACTATCCGTACATTTTTGATTCCCTTATCACGCAAGGCGACGAGTTCTTTGTCCTCAAAGACTTTGATGCTTATATAGAGGCTCAATCAAAGGTCACGAAGCTATATAGGGACGCCGACAGGTGGTCGTATATGGCGGCCATGAACATAGCTCATTCGGGGATTTTCTCAAGCGACGAGGTTATAAAGCGTTATGCCAAGGAAATCTGGAAAGTATAAAGAGCACTATCCGCCGCCCCTACTCTCGCTCCGCCGTAACCATTATAATTTACAAATGAGGTGATACTATGTTGCTAACTCGTAAATTTCCGCGTTCTTCGGGAGTATTGATGCCTGTTTCATCACTGCACGGGCCTTTTGGTATCGGGGTATTGGGCGTTGAGGCGATGGAGTTTATTGATTTTTTATGCGATGGAGGTTTTCACGCTTGGCAAATACTGCCTGTTGAGCATACAGGTATGTGCAATTCACCTTATAAATGTATATCAGCCTTTGCCGGTGAGCCAATGCTGATAGACCCCCGGATGCTTCTCGAAATGGGGCTTGTAACCGGAGATGATATTTTTGAGCGAAAAACGGATGTAAGCGACGTGTTTGTCGAACATGATGTCGTGCGTGAAAAACAGTGGAAGCTGCTCAGGACCGCGTTTGCGCGAGCAAAAGACAATCCCGACAGCGATATTTATAAGTCATACAAAGCATTTAATCCTTTTTGGCAAGATGAGTACGCGCTGTTTGTGGCGATATTGCAGCACTTTAACTATATTCCATGGTATGACTGGCCTGATGATGGGCTGCGCAGCCATGATGAGGCGGCTCTTCGCGATTTTCGCGAAAAAAATGAAGAGGAGCTTGAGCTTCACAGATTTATCCAATGGGTTTTCGATATGCAGTGGCGTAAGCTACGAGACTACGCCTCCGGGCGAGATATCTCTTTGATCGGAGATATGCCCATATATGTTTCCGAAAACAGCGTGGATGTGTGGAGCAGGCGGGAGCTGTTTGGCGCGGACGAAGCGGGGAAATTTACCGCTATCGGCGGCGTTCCGCCCGATTACTTTGCCCCCGAAGGGCAATGCTGGGGTAATCCCATATATAACTGGGAGCTTCTGGAAAAAGAGGGCTATGTATGGTGGATAGACCGTGTGAGGACGGTTTTGGAAAGATATGACGTGGTTCGGCTCGATCACTTCCGCGCTTTTGACAGTTATTGGCGCATACCCGGCGGTTCTGATACCGCCCGCAACGGGAAATGGATAAAAGGTCCCGGAATGGCTCTCTTTGAGGCTTTGAACAAAGAGCTTGGAGACCTGACGCTCTCTGTGATTGCGGAGGATTTGGGTATCATTGACAGTAATGTCGAGGTGCTTTTGGAAAAGACCGGATTGCGCGGCATGCGCGTTTTGCAATTTGGTTTTTCGGGCGATGAGCTTCATCTGCCGCATAATTTCGTCGAGGAAACCGTCGCTTATACCGGCACGCATGATAATACTACTCTGCTTGCCTGGCTATATACGCTCGACCCGGAGGAGCGGCGCAAAGCTCTGTTTTATGTGGGATTTAACGGCGATTGGTTTATTGGCGGCCCGAATTGCGAGGTTGCAAAAGCATGGATGCATACGCTTTTTATGGCATCGTCGTCGCTTATCGTCGTGCCTATTCAGGATTTGCTCGGATATGGCTCGGACACGCGCATAAATACTCCCGGCACTCCCGCGGGCAATTGGCGTTTTCGCGTCCGCGCCGGTGTTTTGCGTGATATTGATACCGGGTTTTATAGGGAGCTGCATATGGCTTATCAGAGGGAGGATTTTGTAACTAAGTTTGCAAAAAAGGCGGAGGACGATCCGACAGGGTAGTTAGTTTCGCCTGCGAGAAAGGCTGTTAGATGTCGAGGCGGCGATCTCTTTCGCCGCCGAGGTAGTTATATCGGGGTGTGGCGCAGTTGGTAGCGTGCGTGCTTTGGGAGCATGAGGCCGTGGGTTCGAGTCCCACCACTCCGACCAACGGTTACAGCCCCAAAATTAGCTGAAACACAAAAGCGTAGATAAAGTATATTTGTGCAAGAATTTTGTATTATTTTTGGTGTAATTTTCATGCTTGCCGTTTGAAAAATATTTCGTAACAAACATGTTATTGGATAACATTCCAAAAACTATTGACTTTGCGCGAGTTTTAGGGTACACTGATTTCAACCGAAAGGAGGCGCGTTTGTTATGATTGGACGAAAAGAATATTTAGACAAGCTGCTCGGACACAAGGATAAGCGGTTGATTAAGGTGATTACTGGTGTTCGTCGTTGCGGTAAATCCACATTGCTGGAAATGTTTCAAGATCGTCTTCGTGCTGATGACGTCGGGGACGACCAGATTATATCCATCAACTTTGAAGCATATGAAAATGAATATTTACTAAATCTTGACACGCTCCACGCTTATGTGCTTGAAAACGCGGCTAAAAACAAAAAGACCTATGTGTTTTTAGATGAAATACAAAAGGCCGTCGGTTTCCAAAAGGTAGTCGACAGCCTGTATTTACGGAAAAACCTTGACTTATATATCACTGGATCAAACTCAGATTTGCTTTCTGGCGAGCTTGCGTCGCTGCTGACCGGGCGGTATGTGGAGATAGAGATGCTTCCGCTTTCCTTTGCTGAATTTATTTCAACCAAAGGCGGGATGGCCGACTTGCAAAGCAAATATCGGCTATACCTTGAAAATTCGGCGTTTCCGGCTGCATTGGAGTTTGAAAATAACCGAAAGCTGATTTTGGATTACTTGGACGGTCTGTACAACTCCATTGTGACGAACGATATTGTAAAACGAAAAAAAATAACCGATACTATGATGCTTCGGTCAATCCTTTGTTTTGTCTTTGACAATGTGGGCAGTCATTTGTCCACAAAAAGCATCAGCGATTACATGAATTCAAATGGCCGAAAAATTGATGTGAAGACCGTTGAAAAATATGTAACCGCACTTGTAGAGAGCTTTCTGCTGTATCGCACTTACCGCTACAATATCAAAGGCAAACAACACCTCAAAACGCTTGAAAAATATTACGCTGTCGACATTGGTATACGTTATGCGATTCTCGGCAATGAAGGCGCAGATGTGGGGCATATTTTAGAAAATGTTGTTTATTTAGAACTGATCCGCCGGGGATATAGAGTTACCGTCGGCAAGTGGAATGAATTCGAAGTAGATTTTGTCGCCAAAAGTCCAAGTGAAAGGATGTATATTCAGGTTGCCGCTTCTGTTCGCGACCCGAAAACCCTTGAACGCGAACTCAGATCTTTACAAAAAATAAGCGACCACTACCCAAAATACATTTTTACGCTGGACGATGATCCTGACAGCGACTACGACGGCATCCGCCGCACCAACGCACTGCGTTGGCTGTGCGAAAAATAATTACAAAGTGTTTTTGACTGCGGATATGCACTTCGGTCATAAAAATATCATCAAATACGAAAACCGTCCTAACCCGGTCATCGTACCTATATTTACGTATTATCTATTCATTTGTTCTAATACAGATTTCGGAATTTGATTCGCATAGAGTTTGTATATCTTATAAAAAGGCCACTGACCCGGTTTAAGCTCACTTTCATTTTTGCTTGTGAGTTGCCACGGCTTCATACCTCCCGCGAAATGAAGTATTCGCGGAATATACCACGGATTGCCGCCGCATATCTCTGTTGCTCGGTCAAAAAACCAAATACAGAAATTGTACGGCTGAAACCATAAGTTCTTTATTTCAGGGTATGCGTAATATCTTATGTCTCCGACGTTTGCCGCCGCGAGAAGTCCTTGGTCGCCGAAATAAATTTCCTCTTTATCGGGATAGATATTCTCAAGAGCTTTTTTTAACGCAATGTAATCGTTAAGGGATTGATTTTCGTTACGCATTTTATTGACATTTATTACGTATGAGCCAGAGTTGAAGATTCCTCGCAAGATTCTCGGGAATAATTCATCGTTGTAGAGGTCATCGCTTTCAATAGCGGTCAAACCGCCGTTGGCGTCAAATTTGTATTGTGAGCAAGTCACAATAATGGAGCAGTCTTCAAAGTCAGTGAAATAATACTCGCCGATGTCACCGATTATCAGAATATCTGCTGCATCAATGTATAGTATGCGATCTACTTCGGCTGGAAGATAGCGTTGACATTCAATCGAGAAATACGCTTCATACGTCCACTTGCCGCCTTTCGACGCAAGTTCAGCATAGGGGGTAGCGTCAGCTATAAAAACCTGATGAAATTCAATGCCAAGAGTATTGCAATATGAGCGTATGCAGCTGATTTTTTCTTCGCTCACTCTGCTATAAAATAAATAGAAGTGTATTTCATATCCGATTGGAACGTCAAAATTGCATTTTATAAGATTATCAGCAATGCTCAAAAGCTGTACCGGAATAAGTTTTGCATAATTATCATCACAAGATGTCATTATATTGATACGCTTATTACTCACACTCTTAGACATTTTAACCTCTTTGGCGCATTATACGGCTATGTTCAATAGCATATTTTTACGAAATTTCAGCCGCATATTCTATCCAATCATCAAAACATAGCACTTTGGTTAGTCTCAAAAGGTACACCTTTTGAGACTGGGCTGTTTTCATTGAAATAATAAGATTTTCGCACAAAAAAACGTAAAATTAGCAGAAATTTTGTTGCATTTTGCTTAAGGTATGTGATAAAATCACCAAAGCTCAACATCGTTCCAAAAGGTGTACCTTTTGGAACGCTGTTTTTGCCGTCTGATTATATTTTTGCCGCCGCAAGCTGATTGCAAAGAATTGACAGAATATTGAATCAATCTTCAAAATTGCACTTGTGAATGGGGGCGCGTTTTGGTATACTCTTTTTGCTCCAAATGGAGTATACGGCCGCTCTTTTCTGGGCGGTATGTGGGAAGGAGGCATATTAACAATGAGGTCTGATAAATGGGATGTCGCAGGGTTTGACAGAGAAAAAGCCATTGAGCTTGTAGATAGCGGCCTTAGCCCTCTTGTTGCCGTATTATTGGCGTCAAGACTGCAATCTAAAAGTATAAGCCCCGATGAGCTTGGAGCGTTAGCTTACGGTAAATCGCCGTCCATATATGACCCCTTTCTTATGGCCGACATGGATAAGGCTGTCCGGCGCATAAAAAAAGCCATTGCAGACAAGGAGCGTATCGCAATATACGGCGATTATGATGTTGACGGAATGACATCCTCCGCTTTGCTCGCAACGTGGCTTCGCACACAGGGCGCGGAATATGAAATCTATATACCAAAACGTTTTGGCGAAGGCTACAGCCTAAATACCGGAGCTCTTGACGCTATTCGGTCTCGCGGCGCCGATCTTGTCATAACGGTTGACTGCGGTATAATAGACACTAACGAAGCCGCGTATGCTATGAGCATAGGTCTTGATCTCATTATAACCGACCATCACGAATGCCGGGGGGAGCTTCCGTGCGCGTATGCCGTAATTAACCCCAAAAGGCCGGACTGCGCATATCCTTTTAAATCTCTTGCGGGCGTCGGTATCGTGTTCAAGTTGATATGCGCTCTCGAGGGCGACTATTTATCCGATGAAATTTTCCGTCAATTTGCGCAGCTTGCGGCCATCGGCACGGTCGCGGACGTTATGCCCGTTGTGGGTGAAAACCGCGAGCTGATACGCAGGGGGCTTGGCGCCATCAACACAGACCCCAGTCCGGGTGTGCGCAGGCTCATCGGGGATGACGGCACAGATTATAATGCTGTAACCGCAAAAACTATCAGTTATTCCATAGCACCCAAGCTGAACGCTGCCGGAAGGATGGGCGATCCCTTATTATCCGTTGATCTTTTGCTGTGCACCGATAACGAAAAAGCCGGGCAATTGGTCAGCGAGCTAAATCTCTTAAACACACAAAGGCGCGAGCTGGAACATCGGCTTTTTAGCGAAATACTGACTTTGCTCCCACCCGACGGGCCGAAAGAGCCGATCATTCTCTCAAACGAAACAGGCGAGCCGTGGCATCAGGGCGTGACCGGCATCGTTTCGTCCAAAATCGCCGACCGCTTCAAGCTGCCGTCAATAATTATCAGCGTTGACAAAGATGGCATAGGGCGCGGCTCATGCCGCAGCGACGACTCATTTAATATGCACAGCGCGTTACTCTCTTGTCAGGATATTCTAATCACTTTTGGAGGGCACGACAAGGCCGCGGGGCTTGACATTGCGGCGGAAAATATTGAGAAGCTGCGCCGCCGCGTCACGGACTACTATTTTTCGCAAAAAGGAGACGCAAAAGGCTCAGTCTTAAAGATTGATTTTGAAGTGACCAAGCCCAGTCTCCTTGAACTTAGTAATGTCGAGGCTCTTACTTCTTTAGAGCCGTTTGGACACGGCAATACATATCCTTGCCTTTGCATCAAAAATGCGGCGCTTAGCGGGCTTTTTCCAATCGGCGACGGACGTCACTCGCGCATCAAAGCAGTGAAATCCGGTCAAACGCTCGATTGCATTTTCTTCTCCAAAGCACCGGGTGACATAGACGCGTCTATGGGAGATTCCGTAGACATTGCCTTTGAGCCGCACATCAACGAATACCGTGGACGCAGGAGCGTGCAGTTGCAGCTTGTGGATATTGTGAGGTCATCATGCCGAATGTAGAAAACCAATTTTGCCGGCTTGAGACGGCAATAAAAGAATATTTGCCCGGCGCCGACATAGAACGCCATGTCGAGGGCGAGGCTTTTTGGGGATAGCATAAGGCTGCGGCTCACGCTGCAGCGAAGCCGTAAATCCAACAATTATAAAATCTGAATAGGCAGTATAGTTTGAGCTATATTGTCCCCTATATGTTGTTCGACTATTACCATAAATCTAAGGTTACAAACTTCTTCTCTTGCTATAAAAATAAAAAACTCCTGAAAATTTGTTCGTTCAAAAAATGTATATTTGGCATCTTCTTTTTTACCGCTATAATAAAAGTGAAAATCACCATCGTTTGCAATAAATTTAAGCAATACTCCAACATCGTTCATTCTAATAATAATATTATCTTCATTAAATAATTCCCCTTTAATAACAAAGTGAAATTTCAACCGATTGTTCTCATGTGTGATGCAAATCGTATAATTACACGCATCACCTTTTTCCGGAGAACGATATACCGCAGAGATATCTCGAGTATCGTAAATTTTACCCAAAGTTAATAAATGCGTGCTCATCTCGCTCATGGTATTATGAAAAGTTCGGTGTGGCAGTTTATAAAAGAAATCTTTGTCACCCGAATATAGCCACGGTCCATAGCATCCGTTCGTAATCTTATAAAACGGTTGAAAATGTAAATTGGTAAATGCTATTGCTGCATCTGAATTGATCCTGTATAAATATCCCTTAATATTGACTCAATGCTCGATTCTTTAATTCCAATGTCAATAATTTCATAATTCCGATTATAAAAATCAATTGCATCCACGAGACTAAGTTCTGCGCTGTTTCCCTTTATAACAATGCGATTAGCCTCTTTCTCAACAACAGAAAGCATCGGATGCTGCGGATTGATAGAATTGCTTTTTACCTGGATAGTGATAACATAGTCTCCGCCATACTGCTGCTTAAAAAAGTGCAGATCGCCATCGTAATACAATTGCCCTTTATCAATTAAAATTAATCGTTGGCAAATTTCCTCTATATCTGTCATGTCGTGCGTTGTAATAATAACAGTGGTTTTTTGCATTTTGTTGATTTCCTTGATGAATTCTCTTATCGCGGCCTTTGCGACAATATCCAATCCAACAGTCGGCTCGTCTAAATAAATAACCGGCGGATTGTGCAACAGGGCAATCGCTAAATTTGCCCGCATTTTTTGCCCGAGAGAGAGTTGTCTCACGGGCTGGTCTATAAACTCTTCCATTTGAAGAATTTCAGTAAATAATTTAACATTATCTTTAAATATTGGTTTTGGAATATCGTACATTTTTTCATGCAGAACAAAAGAATCGCGCACCGGAAGATCCCAATATAATTGAGACCTTTGCCCAAACACCACTCCTATATTTTTTGCATTTTTCATTCGTTGTTTATAAGGCACGATACCCAGCACTCGAATATCACCCGCAGATGGCGTTAAGATACCTGAAAGCATTTTAATAGTTGTGGATTTTCCCGCACCATTTGGCCCGACATATCCGACAAGCTCGCCGGGTTCAATGTTAAAGCATATATTTGTAACTGCGCGTTTTATCTTGTGCTCTCGCCAAAAAGCTGACTTAACTGTATTTATAAAACCGCTTGGGCGCGTATATACCTTAAATTCCTTTGAAACATTGTTAACTTCAATCATCATTTTCTCCTCAATTGCCTGAACTTTTATATTGCTTTATGCCACACAGCCAAAGCGCAGCGGCGGCCAATAGCACCAACAATCCAACTAATGGGGTAAGATATTGTAACATAGGATGAAACATTAAAAAGTCATTTTTACCTAGAAAATATTGTGCGGGATAAAAACTTACAAAAGCAAATGGCATTATCACAGTTAAGAAGATTTGTGCAAAGGGCGGGTAAATTGAAATCGGATTTTCATTCAACAAACGCAAGGTGACAAATACGCTGTACACAAGAGGGTTATCCCCAATCAAAAAGAAAGACGCGGAAGAAAAAAGCACCAAAACCCCGCCTTGAATCATTGCGCCGCCTATTACAACAAGAATAAGAAAAAACATATTACCTATAGATAATGTAACATTTAATAGGCCAAATGAAACGCACACCATAACAATCCCCAGTATAACGTGAATCGTATAGTAGGCGGAAAAAGAAGATATGACCTCATAAATCAATGGATTCATCGGTTTGGTAAGGGTCTGGTCAAATTCACCATTTCTGATTTTTTCAGGCGTGCGGTTATATAACCCCATAAGGAAAGTACACGCTATTGTATAAGACAAAATAGACATGCTATAGAGCAACATAACTTCATATTGAGTCCACCCTCCGAGTGTACCGAACTTACCGACCAGCAAGAAAATCAAGTAAAATTGCGTGCCATAACCAAATATGAAGAAAAGGATATCAGCCCATAATGTGCCCCGATATTGAAATTTTGTAAGTGTTTGGTTTTTTAAGAAAATGTAAAAAGTACCTGAGTATTTTTTCAAGCTAACCACATTCCTTTCTCCGTGTTATTTTGGAAATTTGAGCAGAGCAACATACTATCCACCCTGAACAATCAGCTTTCGCAAGGCAAAATGAGATGCGATTTTTTCTAATGCAACAAATATGACAAGCCAAATACACTGAATCAGCAGGGAATTCATAGAGTTGCCTAAGGTTGATTTTCCCACAAACAGCGCAATTGGCTCATAGAAAAAATATCGAAATGGTAAATATTGAGTCAGGTCAGCCAGCCATACTGGATACAGCCAGATGGGGAGCACTCTTCCGGAAAATATTGATTCAACATTTTGAAATCCCCAACTTGTAAACGGATTTTGTATCAACCAAAAACTAACAAGACCTAATATGTAGCGATAATGAAAGAGAATAATCATGCCATTGATTAGCATTATTATCGAAATGGCAATTGTACGCCAATCGGGGGGTATTGTAAAACCATAAAATAGAATGAGTATTATACAGACAGGTAAATTCACAAGAAATACGGCAAATAAATTCCTGCCGAAATCCCCTAAAAAAAGATGCTGCTTCAATTTAATTGGCCGCGCCATGTAAATTGCTATATCACCGTTACGAATTAATCTGGATATTGCGTCACCGGAAAATGTTGCAACAAACGCATTTGAAAGCTGCATAAGTATAGAGAACGTAAGCATGGTTTGAAATGTTGTATCAAAACGCGCTCCGGCTCCCAATAAAGCATACCATATCGCAACTTGTATAAGTAGCCCAAATATACCGGTTACTGAACCAATCCAAGCACTTGCGCGATATATCGTTTTCGACTTTAACCCTAAGCGGATGGCGGTAAAATAGTATTGCGCTTTCATCTTCATAACTATTACAATAACTCAACCTGTTTCATAAGATTGTGGATTTTGCTGTCAGGGGCAATCATACGTCCAACGGAACTGTTGTTATGGATCGCTTTAATTATATATGCGACATATTTAGACATATCAACCAATCTAAGCCACGGCTTATCTTTGATATTTTCCGGGGTATAGGTTAAATTAGTTATATAGATTTTATCAAAAAGACCTTTTTCATACGCTTCGTCAAATAAGGATGCCCCCTCGCAAAACAAACCAAATGTAACGAAAGCACAGATTGTTACAGCATTCATTTCCTTTAATAATTGGAAAACATTCAGTAGAGAAGCTCCGGATGATAACATATCATCAACAACTATAACATTTTTTCCGCAGACATTCCCGCCAATGTAAGTCTGTGAAACAATAGGATTTTTACCGCAAACAATTACTTTCTGATTCCTTTGCTTGTAAAACATTCCCACATCGGCGCCAAGCGCGGAAGAATAATTGTTGCTCCGTTCAAAAGCCCCTTCGTCAGGCGAAATAATTACCATTTTATTTTCGGCAATGAATTCCTTTCCGTAGTCGCTTATAAATGCTTTCAGCATTTGATATCTTGGCGATATGTCGTCAAAACCTCGAAAAGGGATTGCATTTTGAACCCGGGCGTCGTGCGCGTCAAATGTTATAATGTTTGAAACACCCATCATTTCTAATTCTATCAGCGCGTTTGCACAATCAAGGGACTCTCGGGATTGCTTGCGATGCTGCCTTCCGCAATATAGCATAGGCATAATAACTGAAATCCTCTTTGCCTTGCCGCCGATAGCGGACAGAATGCGTTTAAGGTCTTGAAAATGGTCGTCCGGGCTCATATTGTTGATTTGCCCTCGCATTTTATAAGTTATGCTGTAATTGAAAGGATCGGATAATATAAAGACATCTTTGCCTCTAATTGAATTTAGCACTATACCCTTTGCCTCTCCCGACGAAAACCGGGGGCAATCTATCATTATTGAATCTGATGTGCTTACAATGTGCCAATCTTCAAGATAGTATCTTACCCTGCCGCTGAATGTTTCGATGCCCCGCATCGTTAACAACTCGCACGTTGAACCTTTGCCGCTATTATCATATTCATTCAAATCAGACAACCTCCCATACAGTACAGTTAATCAGGCAAATAAAAACTAAAACAACACTTTGCCGGCTTCCTTTAGCACATCATTTGTTAAATATACATCATTGCCCCCGGTTCATTCTTTTATCTTTACTGATTACAAACAGCGGGCAAATCATTGTACCATATGACAATTGTGCTTGTATAGTGCATAGTGCAAAATAGGGAAATTCTATGCGGTCGTAAATTCCGGTAAATTCCCGCTTTAAGTTCCATAGTGGAAGAGGGTGTGGAATTTACAATTGCAGAATATTGACACAATAGTCAAAATTGCACTTGTGAATGGGGGCGCGTTTTGGTATACTCTTTTTGCTCCAAGCAGAGTATATGGCCGTTCCTTTCGGGGCGGTATGTGGGAAGGCGGCATATTAACAATGAGATCTGATAAATGGGATGTCGCAGGGTTTGACAGAGAAAAAGCTATCAACACAGACCCAGTCCCGGAGGGCGCAGGAGCGTTCAGTTGCAGCTTGTGGATATTGTGAGGTCATCATGCCGAATGTAGAAAACCAATTTTGCCGGCTTGAGGCGGCAATAAAAGAATATTTGCCCGGCGCCGACATAGAGCGCATTCGGGCGGCTTTTGACTATGCCCGCTCTGCTCACGGCTCGCAAATGCGCAAAGACGGCAACGCGTTTGTCTCTCACCCTGTCGGCGCCGCGGAAATACTTGTTGAGCTTGGCATGGACGAGGATTCAATATGCGCCGCGCTCATGCACGATTGCATTGAGGACACCGCCGCCACGGCAAAAGATATAGAGAAGTTATTCGGAAAAGACGTGTCCGATCTTGTTGAGGGCGTCACTAAGCTGACCCGCGTCACATATACAAGCGTGGAAGAGGAGCAAATGGAAAACTACCGCAAAATGCTCTTTGCCATGGCCGCCGATATTCGGGTCATCATCATTAAGCTCGCCGACAGGCTTCACAATATGCGGACAATGGACTGCATCGAGCCGGACAAGCAAAGGGAGAAATCGCTTGAAACGATGGAGATGTACGCGCCCATCGCCCACAGGCTGGGAATGCAGCGGCTCAAGTGGGAGCTTGAAGATTTATCTATAAAATACTTAGACCCGGACGCTTGCAAGGAAATTTTGCAAGACCTAAAAGAACGCCATGTCGAGGATGAGGCTTTTTTGGATAACATAAAGCTGCGGCTCACCCGGCGTCTGCAAGAGCACGGTATCGAGTGTCAGGTATATGGGCGTATCAACATATCTACAGCATATACAGAAAAATGTTCAGCGAAAATAAAACGCTCGCCCAGGTGCTTGATTTGCACGCAATACGCATCATCGTAAACGATATAGCCGATTGCTACAATGTCCTCGGGCATATCCACGATCTATACCGCCCCATACCCGGCACTTTCAACGATTATATCGGCACGCCAAAACCCAATATGTATCAAAGTTTGCACACCAACGTCATAGGCGGAGAGGGTGTGCCTTTTGAGGTGCAAATACGCACATGGGAAATGCACCATACCGCCGAATACGGCATTGCGGCGCATTGGAAGTACAAGGAGGGCAAGGTCGGAAAGGTCGCCGACGAAGAAAAATTCGCATGGGTCAGGCGTCTGCTTGAATCACAGCAGGACAGCGACACACAGGAGTTTATGCAGGCGCTCAAGGTTGATATGTTTGCCGACGAAGTCTTTGTTTTTACGCCGCGCGGCGACGTCGTAAACCTGCCTGCCGGGTCTACGCCCATTGATTTTGCGTATAGCATACACTCCGAAGTCGGCAACAGAATGACGGGGGCAATGGTAAACGGGCGCATGGTGCCGTATTCTCACGTACTCGCAAACGGCGACATCGTGAAAATTCTGACTTCAAACAGCGCGAAAGGGCCGGGGCGCGACTGGCTCGACATGATAAAAAGCCCCGAAGCGAGAAACAAGATTCGCCAGTGGTTTAAGCGTGAAAGGCGGGATGAAAACATCATACACGGCAAGATGGCTTTTGAGTCCGCGCTGCGTCACGCAAGCATCCCTCTTGCGGAAACAATGACCAGCGACATAATTCGCACGATCCTCTCCCGCACGTCGTTTGAGTCGGTTGACGAGCTGTTTGCCGCTATCGGATATGGCGGTATTTCGGCGGCGAAAATCGTCAATAAAATACGCGAAGAGCTTAGATTTGCCTCGAAAACGAAAAAATCCGACGAGACACTTCCCCCGCAAAACAGCGTAAAGACAGTTATTGAAAAGCGGAAACCGCAGGGCATAATCGTTGAAGGCTTGGATAATTGCCTTTTCAAGTTTGCCCGCTGCTGCCTTCCTGTGCCCGGCGATCCTATCGTCGGTTTTATAACGCGCGGGTTTGGCGTGTCCGTGCATCGCCAGGATTGTCAAAACTATATTAAATCGCTCACCGAACCCGAATCCGAAAAAGGCAGATGGGTGCGCACCTCGTGGGGCGTTGTTGATGGTATCTTTTATTCAACCACAATTGAAGTGACGGTACACGAGAGGTCCGGCATTGTCGCCGATGTTGCCTCTATCCTCAATGTTTTGAACCTGAAAATCATATCATTCAATGCGCGGGTAATCTCTAACGACATGACGCATATCGCGATAACCGTTGATATCAACAACCGCGACGAGCTTAT
>JGI24701J34945_10000723_pt1 | contig 17427 bp, 16 predicted proteins | sample TergutTh196P3_FD_34945 | JGI IMG/M metagenome (IMG submission 34945)
CTTCTTCGCTGAATCTCATTTCTTCCTCCGAAATAGTGTATTTTCTGGAAGTTTATTTTTCTTTTTTACTCAGCGGTAGAAGTGCTTGTTTTGACGGTTACCTTAGAAAGCCAGTACCATTGGGACCTATTTTTGGAGTAGTCTTTGTCCACAACTCGTCCAATGCATCATATTCTTCTTCTGTCATATCTGGCATAAATTATTATACCTCTAAAGTTAAGGAAAACAATAGAACAATCTAGCTTAAACTGTATACTTATTTATACAGATTTTTCCTATTCCCTTGCATTCCCTCCCCCCCCTGCTAAACCCTAAGCGTCGCACAGTGTCTGACACCGAATTTTGAAGAGAAGAAAAGAAGAAGTTGATATAGAAAATATATTGACATTCATTTATACTTTTGTTATACTTTAGAATATGAAAACAGCAATATCTTTGCCGGATACAGTCTATTTTAAGGCGGAAGAAACTGCCCACAATATGGGAATCTCAAGAAGTGCATTATACCTTAATGCATTGACGGAATATTTGAAAAAAAACAATCGTAAAAATATAACTCAGAAATTAAATGAAGTTTATGCGGATGCATCAAGTGATGATTATTATAAAGAATTTGAGCCAATATCAAATTCAGCCCTTGAAAGTATAAGGGAATTGACGAAAAATGATACGTGGTGAAATTTGGTGGGTCGAATTTGGAATTCCCTATGGAAGTGAAATTGGATATAGCCGTCCTGTATTAATCGTACAAGATGATGGTTTTAATGAAAGCAGAATTAAAACAATTGTTGTATTGCCTTTGACAACGAATTTGCGTTTAGTTGATGCTCCAGGCAATGTATTGTTAAGGAAAAAAGAATCAAAATTAAGCAATGATTCTGTAATTGTAGTTGCACAATTATATGCTATAGATCGAAGTAGATTTAAGGACAGAATTTCAAAAATAACAAAAGGAACAATGGAACAAGTAGAAATAGGTATGAAATTGGTTTTAGGAATAAATTGATAAAGCCCCACTTCTTCGTTAAACACCACTAACCACAGGGCACGCCTGGCGAATGCAAAGGTGCCTGATACCGAATTTTCACGGATAGGAAGAAAAGAAAAACGGTAGTTATTTTTTCTATTGCTGTTTCTAATGCTTGACAAAATGGTTTCAAACGTAAAGAATGGAGCTTATACCAGTCGTGGAGAACTGGAATGAAGAGGCATAGCGATGCAAGAAAATAGGCTGGCTCCTCCTGCTGCATTTGACCGCATTCCTGACCATTCACAAGTAGTCAGGCCCCCCTCTGAGCCTGAAGGACTCCCATCAGCGATACGCAATTCTCCCACAGACACGAAAACCCAGATTTTTAACACAGCCCTGCGCCTGTTTGCAACCAGCGGTGTTGAAAATGTTTCGATGCGGGATTTGGCAGAGGCTGTGGGCATAAAGGCGGCGTCAATTTACAATCACTACGTAAATAAAGAGCAGATTGTAGAGGCCTGCTACGATTTTTACCTTAAATACCATGACACTACCAGGTTAAACGAAGAGCAATATACTATCGTTCTGCAAAAAGGAACAAAGGAAGAAGTTGTAAATGTTCCAAACAATCAATTCCCGCCGGAATTGCAGGAAAATCTATTTTATGCGATGACTGTTCTTTTTTCACGCATGTATACCGATGCCAAAGCCATAGAAAAATACACCTGGATGGTCGATTATTCCCTGGAGTTTTTAAAGAAGTTTTTTGAAAAGGGGATAGAACTGGGAAGATTTGAAGAATTTAATGTCTGGCCGGTTTCCCTGCTTTTTTTAAGTGCGAGGCTCTTTGCCGCGCAATCAATTACCATACACCCAGAGGCATTGCAGGATCTGGGCCTGGCTCAGCATGAAATGATTTTAGAGTTGATAAATTTACTTCCGTTTAAGTATTAGGAGTTTGTTATGAATAAAATAGAACAGATAAAATCCATAGAGAATGGAAATGGTATCCAACACTTGTTGAATTCCGCTAACAAGATTCTTAATAATCCTCTTTTCATGTTTGACTCAAACTATAATATGATTGCGTTTACTGATGTATCATTCGATGACCCTATCTGGAGTGAATTTGTAACTACGGGAACACTCAGCCTGGAAACGCTTGACTTCCTGGCAAAAGAGCGCATGACAGAAGATGTCGTAAATGCGGATAAAATTGTGACGGTAAAAAGGGATAAATTAAAATATGCCAGAATTTCGGGGCATATAAGAAACAGGTACAATATCGCAGTAGGGCTGGCAACGATGTATGATTGTAACACGCCCTTTGACGCAGAGAATACAGCAGCATTCGAAGCACTTGTGGATAAAATTGTCTGTGAGATCAAGGATTACGACTATTTTAGCATGTTTGCAATGACATATCATGAGGATAAGATTAATTTACTGCTTGACGGAACTGTAAAGAATCCATTGTTATACAATCCTCATGCTCAAATACTTTACAGTGGTTTTGAAGATTACCTGTATGTGGCTGTTGTTAGTGTAGAGCGAAATAATATTCTGGAGAATGTTCACCGGAGCAGACTCGAATATTTCAAAAGCATGCTTAAAACCAAGTACAAATCGTTTAAGTACTCGGTTTATGAGGATTACATTGTCGTGCTTATGAGTTCAAAATTAAGGAATTTTTATGGAGCGCCGTTCTTTTCCATTCATGCAGACCTTTTTGGGAAAAATAAATTATCTATAGGTATAAGCAGCAGCTTCGAAAACATGTATGAATTGCGCATATACTATGATCAGGCCGTTGCTGCGCTGAAAAACGGCCTTTCGGGAAAAGAGGATGTGCGAATTTTTGTTCATAATGGCGCCCGGTAAAATGCTCAAAAAATAATTTTGAAGGGGAGTTTTTACAATGAATATACTGGAACAAGTAGAAGCTTTGGAGAATGGCAAGGGAATTCAATATCTCGTGGATTCCGCCTATATGATTTTTAACAATCCCATCTANATGGTAGACGCATATTATAATCTGATTGCATATTCGGATAATCCAATCGATGACCCTTATTGGAATGTAACTATTGAAAAAGGAACATTCCCCACAAATCCATTATTGGATCTTATTGATAAAGAAAATATGCTGTTGGTTATTACGGCATCAAAAAAATGCGTGCTTGTAAAATATGAGAAATGGAAATTCGGCAGAATGACGGGACAAATCTTTAACAGGGATAAAAACTGGGTAGGGCAGGCGACAATGCATGCACATATTCCCTTTGATGAAGAAAGAACAGCGGCTTTTGAAATGCTGACGGATAAAATTTCAGATGAGATACATGATTATGATTATTTTTCCAAACTTCCTACCGCATTTCATAATGATATAATAAACAGGTTTCTGGACAAGAATGTCGAAAAGACAATGGGAAGCATTCCCCAGACTCAGGTGATGCAATACGGTTTGGAAAAATATTTTTACTTGGCTGTTGTAAGAGTGGCGCGTAATAGTATTCTGGAAAACGTTCACCGGAACAGGCTCTCTTATTTTAGAAGTTTACTTAAAACCAGATATAAAAGGTTTAAATACGCGATTTATTCAGATGACATAATTATGCTTATGAGTTCAAAGGAAAAGAATTTTTACGGGAAATCATTTTTTGCCGCGGATAATGTTCTTTTGGAGGAAAACGGCATGTACATTGGTATAAGTGATTGCTTTGAAAACCTTCTTGAAACCCGCCAATACTATGACAAGGCCCTTGCCGCATTGGAAAATGGCATCGAGAAAAAAAGCGCGGAACGGATTTTTGTGTGCGATACAGCGTAATGTAGTATAAGCCAAAAAGGGGGATGGCAATTATGAACAGGCTGGATCAGGTAAAAGCATTGGAAAATGGAAAAGGTATTCAATGCTTGCTGGATGCCGCTTATGAAATTCTTGGCAATCCCTTGGCAGTGTTCGACTTAAACTATAGTTTAAAAGCATATACCGGCGCTTCTGCTGATGATCCCCTCTGGAATGAACTGATATCAACAGGAACATTCAGCATGGAAACGCAGAAGTTCTTTGCAAGCGAACGTTTTACCGAAGATGTTGCAAATACGGATAAGGCCGTTCTTTTGAAAAGCAGCAAACTAAAACATGACAGAATAGCGGGGTATATTTATAACAGGGATAATATCAAGGTTCTGAACATTGTGATAATTGGGTGTGATTGTCCCTTTGATGGAGATTACATGGCAGCCTTTGAAGAGCTTACAGATAAAATCACAATGGAAATCCATAATGACGAATATTACACTACATACGGGCGGGCGTACCAGGAAGAGATCATTATCAAGCTGTTGGACGGAATCATAAGGGAGCCGGTGGTATATACCGGTTATTTGCAAATATTGTACGATGGATTTGAGGGATACCTTAATGTGGCTGTTGTTGCTATTACGCAAAATGGCATAAAGACCCAAGACCGTCAAAACAGGCTTGTGTCTGTTAAAAAATTATTGGAAAGCCAGTACCGGTCGTTTAAATATGCAATTTATGCTGATTATATAGTTGTTCTTATGAGTTCAAAAGAAAAAGATTTTTATGGCCCCTCGTTTTTTGCCCCAAATACAGTTTTTTTTGAGAAAAACGGCTTATACATGGGAATAAGCGGCAGTTTTGAAAACATACTTGAAACCCGCCTTTACTATGACCAGGCTGTTACCGCATTAAAAAACGGCAAAAAAAGCGGCAGCGATCAGCGGGTATTTCTGGCTTCTGCGCCCGGCGCCCAATAAGTCGAGCCTCGTCCCGAATCTTTACAAAGCGCTTAAACACACTATAATGGCTGTTAGGCCGGCTATGAATAATTGGAAGGTTAAAAATCCCAGAGTGGATTTAAGTTTTGAAATTGCATTCACCAGGGCATTCAGAGAAGCACAGCGGCAGTATACCCATCCGGCGCAAATTGAGTTGGCATGCCTTAAGGCTCAATATCCGGCCATTTTAATACCTATAGAAGATGATGATATTATTGCCGGCAGGGTTCAGTTTGGGCTTATCGGATATGGCATACAGGATCAGACCGGAGGAACCGGTTATTATTTTGATGAGCCCCGAGTAACCGCAGCGCTGGAATTGCAGGCAGGCAGCGCTAAATACCGTGAAGATCTTCACGATCTGCTGACTTACTGGAAAGCACGAAATACTTACAGAACTGTTTTTAACAATACCCCCAGGGAACTCGCAGAAATTCTTCCTTCGGATCAGTGGATGACCCAGCCGCTTGCCGGCTCTCCGCTTATCCGTATGGCCGGCTCTTACATAAATTTTGACAAACTGGTCAGAATCGGAATTCCCGGCCTGGAAGCGGAAATCCGCAGCGAATTGAACCGGTGCGCCCAAACCAGTTCCGAATCAGGTTCCGGACCTGGTTCCAGGCCCGGGTCCGGGCGTGATCCGGTTTTTTATGAAAGCGCCCTGGGCGCTCTTGAAGTTTTAAAAGATTGCTGCCGCTTTTACCGCAAAGAGGCGCTGGAAAAAGCTGCCATGGCAGATAACGCAGGGCGTAAAAAAGAGATGAACGACTTGGCGGCGGCGCTGGAGCGCATTGCAGATAACGCTCCGGTATCACTTCTTGAAGCAGTGCAGCTTTGCTGGTTGTACGGCCTTATGTGTCCCCTTGTTGAATTCGGGCGAATAGATGTGTACTTGGGCGACCTGTATACACATGACATTGATAATGGCCTTATTACCAAAAACGAAGCGCTGAAGCTGATACAGAATTACTTCCGGTTTATAGACAGCCTGGACTGTGAAAGTGACGGGCGCGTTATTATCGGAGGGTACGGCAGGCGGAACCCCGAAAACGCCGATCGCTTTTGCCTTTTGGCATGTGAAGCTTCAAGGACTGTAAGGGAAGTGCTTCCTCAGTTTACCCTTCGCTTTAACAGGCATACTCCGGGGCAGGTATGGAATGCGGCAATGCGCTCCATTGGCGAGGGGCGTACATATCCTCTTTTGTATAATGATGATGCACTTGTTCCAGCCATCATGCAGGCCTTTGACGTAAGCCGGGAAGTTGCCGAAAGCTATGTGCCCCTAGGATGCGGTGAATTCGAATTCGATCATTATAGTTTTGGCTCTCCCAATGGTTTTATTGGAACCCTCAAAGTCTTGGAGTTAGCCATTCATGGAGGGTATGATCCTGTTTCCAAAACCTGGGTTTCGGTAAAAACAAAAACCCTCGCCGAGTGTGCCGGCTACGAAGAATTTTTAGAGATTTACAAACGGCATCTATTAAGGTTTATTGAAGCCCAGGCTAAGTATCAAAAATATATTTACGATGCTGTCGGCGCTGTCCACCCTTTTCTTATGGTATCCATGCTGTACGACGGCTGTCTTGAACGCGGAAAAGGCATTTTCGCAGGGGGCTGTGAATACCTTGCAGGAACGCTTGAACTCTACGGAAATGTCGATTCGGCAAACAGTCTGGCCGCGATTAAAAAACTGGTATTCGAAGAAAAGAAAATTCCGGCTAAAACAATGATTGCCGCCCTGGAAAATAATTTTATTGGTTTTGAACGGGAACGAAAGATGATGCTGAATGTTCCAAAATTCGGCAACGATATTTCCTATGTTGATGACATACTCGTCGATCTGCACAACTACATCTGCTCCGGCGTTAAGACGCAGGGGCCCGGCGCAGGGTTAAAGAGTTATTTATGCGTAATTATTAACAATGCAATGAACACCACCCTTGGAAGGTTTGTGGGCGCTACGCCCGACGGTAGAAAGGCCGGAATGCCCATGGCAAACGCCAACAACCCTGCGCCGGGCAGCGACACGAGCGGACTTACAGCGATGTTGAGCTCCATGTTAAAACTTTCGCATAACAATCACGCCGGAATGGTACAGAACATGCGTTTTACCCGCGAAACCTGGTCGCACAGGGACGGCAAGGCGCAGGCAATGGTTAAGGATTATTTTGACCGCGGCGGAGCCCAGGCAATGATTACCGTGGTTGGCAAGGAAGACCTTTTAAATGCAATGGAGCATCCCGAAAACTACAAAGATCTGATCGTTCGTACCGGCGGCTTCAGCGCCCGTTTTGTGGATTTAAAAAAAGACATTCAGCAGGAAATATATGACCGAACCAGCTACTGACAGGAAAGCGCCAATTTTTGATGTGCAGAGTTTTTCCATTCATGACGGGCCGGGAATCAGAACAACTGTTTTTTTCAAGGGCTGCCCGCTGGACTGTGTATGGTGCCACAACCCTGAATCCAAGCGGGCCGAGCCGCAGCTAATTTATTACAAAAACCGCTGCACGGGCTGCCTGTTATGCGTCGAAACATGCAAAACGGGCGCGCAGATAATTCTTCCCGGCGGCGCCCACGGTGTAATTCACGAAAAATGTACGTTATGCGGCAAATGTATAAAGGTCTGCTGTTACGAAGCCGTTAAAATAAGCGGAAAAATATACAGCCCCGAAGAGTTATATGACAGGATAAAGAGTGATATACGGTACTTTGCCCTTGAAACAGGCGGAGAACGCGGCGGCATTACATTTTCAGGGGGCGAGCCTCTGCAGTATGCCGATTTTATTAAAAATTTTTGTTCTTTGATACCGGGTGTTCACACGGCCATGGATACATCGGGGAGCGGAGATATTAAAGATTTTGAAAAAATTATTGATTGCATCGACCTCTTTCTTTTTGATATAAAAGCCATAAACTCTATTGAACATAAAAAATTCTGCGGGGCAGATAATAATAAAATTTTTCAAAATCTAAAATACCTGTGTAAAAATAAAAAGGATATTATTCTGCGCCTGCCCATTGTTCCGGGAATTAATGACACAAAGGAATATTTCGACGGAATTTCTGAATTTTTAACAAAGTATCCGCATATAAAACACGCCGAAATTTTGCCTTATCACAATTATGGACTTGCCAAGGCGGAAGGTCTTGGCCTGAAAATACCGGCGGAACTGCCGCCGCTGAATACCGGCAAGGAAACAGTCGAAAAGTGGCTGGGTGAATTTGCAAAAAGAGGTATGGATAATGTGCGCTGTTCGCAGTAATGATATAAAAATGTTGTACCGCAATCTGCCCGTAGTAGTTTTGGCCGGACGCCCGAATGTTGGAAAATCCACCCTGTTTAACCGGCTATTGCACAAGCGCAGGGCCATCACAGACCCGACGCCGGGCGTTACGCGCGATCCTGTCGAGGCAGACTGCTTCATCACGGGGAAACCGATGCGGCTTGTAGACACCGGCGGCTTCAAGCTGGCAGACCGCGGCGGTATAGATACTCTGGTGGTTGATAAAACCCTGGAAACAATAAAAAAAGCTAATTTGATTATTCTGCTTCTGGAAGCGGGTGAAATTACCGCCGAGGACGAAGAATTTATCGCTCTGTTGCGCCCTTACCGCGACAAACTAATCGCCGCGGTAAACAAGACCGAGGGCGGCAGGCTTCAGGACGGCGCATGGAATTATCTTTCCTATGGTTTTGAAAAGATACTGATGATTTCCGCCGAGCACGGTGATAATATCAGCGAACTGGAACGGGAAATAATCAGCCGCCTTGATTTTTCCGCAATTGAAGAAGCAACCGAAGAAAAGCGCCCAATCCGCATAGCTCTTTTGGGAAAACCAAATACTGGTAAATCCACTTTGTCCAACCGGCTTACTTCGTCTGACGCTTCGATTGTCAGCGAGATACCAGGTACTACCAGGGACGTAGTGGAGGGCAGTTTCCGCCGGAAATCCCGGGATTTTGTTATTCTCGATACAGCCGGTATACGCCGCAAAACAAGGGTTAGCGAAAACATCGAATACTATTCGGTGAACCGCGCCATTAAAACTATCAACGATGCTGACATTGTTATTTTAATGATAGATGCGCAGGAGGGGCTTTCCGATCAGGATAAAAAAATCGCAGGACTTGCGCATGACAGGGGCAGGGGAATCATCATGGCTCTTAATAAATGGGATATGGTTCCGCAGGCAAAAAACACATTTAAGACCATGTCCGACCGGATACATTTTCTGTTTGGCCAGATGGAATATGCACCCATTGTCCCTGTAAGCGCAAAGGACGGAACCGGCGTTGACAAACTGCTGGACACAGTGATAAAAATGTACGGCCAGCTTAATACCAGCATTGAAACACCGCGGCTTAATCAGGCTCTGGAACGCTGGCTTACCGAATACCCCCCGCCATATGGCCCCCGCACCCGTTTTAAAATAAAATACGCAGTGCAAAAATCTTCCAATCCTGTAAAATTTATTTTTTTCGCATCACGTTTGCAGGCAGTCAGCGATTCGTACATTGCCTACTTACGGAATAAAATCCGCAAAGAGCTGGGTTTTTCACTTATTCCCATATCAATCGACGTAAGGGACAGCTAGACTATTTTTCCGTCAGGTTATCGACCCCTTCGTTCCAGGCGGCGGCATCCGGCGTGGAGACAAGATATTTGTCGCAGCGGTTAAGATACAATTTAGCGGCAAGATCATTGCTGTTCTGCTGATAAATGGCATTGAAAATATCGCGGGCTGCCCGGAAATCGCGGTTTTCGTAGGCGCCGAAACCCTGTTCCCAGCTTTTTACCATTGCAGTCAAGTCAGAAGGCGCATCTTCGGCAATATCCAAAAGCTCAAACAGCCGCAGGGGAGTATTGATACCCACTACCCGCACACGGCTTAACGGCCTTACAATAAATTCATCGCCTATATGCTCTCTGGTATATTCGCTTATCAGAATACCTCCGGTGTTATACATTTTGTTCACGCCTTCAAGGCGTGCAGCCAAATTCACCGCGTTTCCCATGATCGTGTAATCCATCTTGCTTGAAGTGCCCATATTGCCGACTACCATGTCTCCGGTATTAACGCCAAGCCTTGTGAACAGCGGGGCGGGATCATCAGGGCTTTTCATAATACTATTTGCAACTAACGCTCTTTTCACTTCTGAATCAATGAGCCCGTGGGATAAAGCCTCATGATTGATTTTCATCTCTGCTTTTTTCATGCTGATGGCGGAACGGCATGCAAGCGACGCATGATTGGGCAGATGAACCGGCGCTCCGAAAAACGCTATAATTGCATCACCTTCATATTTGTCTATTGTTCCATGATTCTCCAGTACAATATTGCTCATTCTTGTTAAATAAAAATTGAGCAGTTCAACAAGTTTTTCCGGATCGCCAAGGGCTTCTGAAATTGTAGAAAAACTTCTGACATCTGTAAAAATTGCCGTCATTTCCCGCTTTTCGCCGCCCAGTTTAAGCTGGGAAGGATCGGCGATTATCTGATCAATTACTTTAGGCGAAAGATATTGGGAAAATGCTGATTTGATAAAGCGCTTCTGGCTGCCCTCTGTGGCATAGTTGTAAAGCGTTGCAGTGGTAAAAGCCAGGGCAATCCCTGCCAGAAATGTTACCATGGGCAGCCAGAGGTTTAAGTATTGATAAGCCGCAAAAGAAGCGGCAATGGTTAAGGTTGTAACAATAATTGCTCCGCTTATCGTAAGGGGAAGGCGATGCGAAAAAAGAACAAGCGCGGCCATGAGTCCCGTTACGATAAAAAGAATGAGCAGGTTCAGCCATAGCTGGCTTTCACGGATAAAATCTCCTTCAAGCAGATTATCCAGCATCGTTATGTGACACCCAACGCCCGGATACACCGAATTAATTGGAGTATTGAAAATATCAAAAAGACCCGGCGCATAGAATCCAAAGAATACATGGGCGTTCTCAAAATCCCCGGGCAGCAGAATGGGCTCTTCTCCCCGCTCCAAAGCTTCGGCGCTCTGAAGAATTTCCCAGGCGCTGTATGGAAAATATCTATCCAATTCTCCGCGGTAACGCAGCAGGGTTTTACCATTTTTGTCGACCGGAATGGAAAAATCTCCCCATTGAATTGCGCGCCTTTTTTCATCATAACTTATTTGTCGTCCGTGCCCCGATACCAGCAGGGAGGCTGCGGCTTGTCCCGGTACTGCCCTGCCGTCGAAAAGGGTAAACAGCCGTAACCGCCGGACTACTCCGTCGGAATCGAAATCGCCTGTGGCGCTTCCCAAAGCTCCCGCTGCTTCACCAAGCCCTGTTATGGGAAACTGTCCCCCCATGTTTTCCCCAAGGCTGAACTTGTTTAACATGGAGCCGAAGTTTTCCGGCTCAAACAGCGGCGGCTCAAGGCCTTCAGGCCAGGTTAAAACGTTACCCGACAGACTGCTGAAAAAAACTGTTTGCACAACTCTGTCATAATTTTTTACCGCTTGGATAAATGTTTCATCATCTTCTTTTGCACTTAAACTCCGTATATTTCTGACTATCTCCCTGAAAATAGGTCCTGTCGAGCGGAAACCTCCGTCTGAAATTAAGGCCTGGGCTTCTTCAAGTTTTGTTACGATATTATCAATAAATTCGTCCTGCCTGGCGTTACGGTAAACTGATGGCTCAGAGAAAATAACGTCGAAAACAACTGATTCTGCCCCACCCTCATTTAAAAAAGCTACAATCTCGGCATAAGCCTGCCTCGGCCATGGCCACCCCCAGCCCCGTTCTGTTAGTGCCCAGTCAAGGCTTTCCTGATTCAATAGAATTGCTATAACATCATCGGAAGGGCGTTTGGCTCCAGCCAAAAGACGCACACGCAGATCATAAGACTTATATTCAAGATAATTAAAAACCCCCGGCAGGTGCAAAGCTGCTGTTACCAGAAATACCAGGGTTGTGATAATCAGCGCAATATATTTTTTGCTGATACTTTTTTGTTTCTTCATGCCTCTCCTCTCATGTTAATAGTGTAGCACAGGTTCCTTGAATAATATTGCAACTTTTCCGGCACAATAAGGTCTAAACAGATGATGATAAATTTTGCTGATAATACCCTTGAAGGACTGTGTCTTGCTGCTTCGGAGAAGTATGGAGATCGTCATGCCTTTGCATTATTTAAGGAAGAGGGTATTTCCCGCCGGATTTCATACCGGACTGCCGGGTATCGCGCCAGGCAGCTTGGTCTGCTTTTGGGGCAGTTGGGAATATCCCCTGGTGACAGAGTGCTGCTGATTTCCGAAAACCGCCCTGAATGGCCGGTTGCCTATTTCGGCATCGCAATGGCGGGGGCAGTTTCCATTCCCCTGCTTACCGGCTTTTCGCCGGAGCAGGTGCTGCATATAGCCGGCCATGCCGGGGCTTCCGCTATAATCCTGAGCGGCGAAATGTCGGAAAAGATGGGGCAGTACAAATCGAAACTGCCGGCGGCCATGCCGGTAATTTTTCTCGACAATCTTGCCGGCGCCGGCATTGACGATAAAATTGAAATTACCGTTTCCATTGATGGCAGCGAGAAACGAATACCGCTGCCTGCTTCGATAGACGATTCAGTCCGGTTTCACGGGCGCAAGCCTGACGATCTTGCTTCGATCATATATACAAGCGGTACTCTTGGTGGCAGCAAGGGGGTTATGCTCTCCGGCGCAAACCTGATTTCATGCGCTCTTTCGACCCAGTCACTTGTAACTATTACCCCCCGTGATCGCGTAATATCGGTGCTGCCGCTGGCACATGCCTATGAATGCAGCCTGGGGCTTCTTGCTCCGTTTATGAGCGGTGCGGTCATTAATTACCTTGACCGGCCTCCATCGGCTTCGGTGCTGCTGCCGGCGGCAAAAAAACTGCGCCCGACAATCATGGTATCGGTTCCCTTATTTATTGAAAAAATGTACTACAGCGGCGTTGCGCCCAAACTGCGGAAAAGCAGATTATACAGATGTCCCGTAACGCGCCCGCTTGCGGCGTTGTTTGCGGGGCGTAAGTTAAAAAAGGTATTGGGCGGCAAAATGAGTTTCTTTGGTGTCGGCGGCGCTCCCCTGTCCGAAGAAGTGGAAGATTTTCTGCGCCGGGCAAGGTTCCCGTATGCACATGGCTACGGCCTTACCGAGGCCGCCCCCCTGGTAGCAGGGTCTGCGCCCCGCACTTTCCCCTTCCGTTCAGTGGGCCCTGCCCTAAAGGGCGTAGAAATACGAATTGCAGCTAACAGCGGCGGTGTATTGGGCATTGGTGAAATACAGGTGCGCGGCCCAAATGTAATGATGGGCTACTACCGCGACGAGGTGCAGACCCGCGAAACGTTTACAGAGGACGGCTGGCTGCGAACCGGCGACCTTGGCAGCATAGACGGCAGGGGCAGGCTCTATGTACGCGGAAGACTTAAAGCGCTGATACTCGGCTCCGGCGGAGAAAACATTTATCCCGAAGAAATCGAAGGACTGCTTGGCACATCAGAGATTGTGGAGGAGGCTCTTGTTTTCTCCGGAGAAAAAGGCGAGCTTGTGGCAATGGTCAGGCTGACCGACGCGGCAAAAGCCGCCGTAAGCAAAATAGAACATGCCATGGAGGAACTTCGCGCCTGGGCAAACAAAAAGCTGGCAAGTTTTTCGCGTCTAAGCAGAATCGAAATCCGCAATGAGCCCTTCGAAAAAACCCCTACGATGAAAATCAAGCGTTATCTGTATGTGTAGCTCTAGCAAAACTATGTTAATGCAGAAATGTGTGCCTATAACGGTCCATTGTTTCTTCCTTTACCTTGACAAAGCTGCATACAATGTTGGCGGCGGCAGATAAGGGCTTGCAAAGAAAGACCACCGCCGCCAATTTTGTTATGTTATTTTTTATTTTTTTAAATAATCAACATTAAAACCAAGAAAATCTACAGAAATACAAGGAGGATTATCTCTGGGAAAATAATACCCTTCATAGGTCGCTGATGTTGGGACGGTTTGATTGAATGTTATATCTTTATCATCAATGGTATATGTCCCGCTGCTTAGTACAGTGCCATCTTCATCGGCAAATGTATAATTCGATCCGGTAAATGTAATTGTATGTTCGTGGCTTGAACCATCTCCCCATGTTCCGCTAATGCTGCCACCGCCACCGCCGCCACCTGATGAACTATCACTGCAGCCAACAAACGTCATTCCGAATACCAGCGCCATTGCCAGTATCACCATAAATACCACATGCTTTTTCATAAAAGCTCCTTTTTTGTGTCTTCTGCATTCTTTAGCAGAAATCACGAAATTTTACCCGCTCTTAAATGCAGGCATTAAGAAAGTTGATTTATTATCAGCATTTCCTAACTAATACTGATAGTTATATATTTATCCACTATTGTCAAGTGGCAATCTATAACTAATACCTTATTCTGATATAGGGGTTAGTTTTTGTCTGAATTAGCTATGGAAGTAAAAGAACTTTTTGCTTTAAACATCAAAATATTAAGAAAAAAATGTGGTTTCTCTCAGGAAAAGTTGGCTGAGTCTTCTGGTTTGTCCACTCAATCAATTAGCGATATTGAAGGCTGCCGTACATGGGTAAGCGATAAAACATTGGGAAATCTTGCCCAAGCCCTTGGTGTTGATATTTTTCAGCTTTTCATGCCTCCTCCAGGTGAGGATAATGAAAAAAATGCAGCGGCTTTTCTGTATAACAGACTTATAAAGCTGCGAACTATAATGAAAGAGGATATAGACAAAAGACTGGATCAATTCTATTTAACAGAAAAATCACTAGATTAGTTTTTTTTCTTTGTATTATCCGCCAGCGGTTCAACATGGATAGTTGCTTCCATTTTGAACTTTTCTTTAATCATGTTTTCAATGTCAAAGGCGATTGAGTGCCCCTCTCCTATGGACAGCTTTTCGTTAAGCCTGATGTGCAGGGTTACTTCGTTATGAGAAACATAATTGTGCAGATGAAAATGATGTAAATAAAGCTCTTCACCGAACATGGCTTTGACTTCACCGGTGATATTGTTTATCAATTCCTGGCTTGGTTCTTCCCCAAGTATTTTTGTAATTGCTTCTTTCATGATTGAAAAACACACATAAAACAGCATTAAAGCGATGATTATTCCCAATATACTGTCAATCCACCAAAATTGTTTTGCGAAGAAGATACCGATCAATACAACCACTGACGACAATGCATCTGATCTATGATGCCAGCCGTTGGCTTTTACACTGATGTTTCCGGTTTTCCGTGCAATGTAAAATGCATATTGCGCCATCAACTCTTTTACAACAATCGAAACTGCGGTTGCAATAATTGCGATTAGCCCAAATTCAACCTGTTCGTGGTTGTTTAACTGCTCAACAGAACTTTTTAGAAAATCAAATGCTATTATGCCTATGATAACAGCTACAAAAAGCGAGGCTATTAATTCCCAGCGCCCGTGACCAAAAGGGTGTTCCCTGTCCGCCTTTTTAGACCCAAATTTTGAACCGGCGATCACAACTACGGCGCTCAAAGAATCTGAAAGCGTATGCCAGGCATCAGCAGCCAGGGCGATTGAACCTGTTACTATGCTTGCCCATATCTTTAAACTGAACAACGCTGTATTTGTTATCAGTGCTATAGTGCCTTCGACAAATCCGGCTTTTGTTCTGTCATTTGTTTTGAGCGCCCTGGCCTCAGCTGTTAATTTCTTTCCAAATTTCATTTTAATGACCACCTCCATAAAAAAAACGCACCTATGGAACAAATCACTGTCCCATAGATGCGTGCATCACTCATCTACTGCTGCGACACCGCAGCCCAGCCCCATAAATCCGAAGATTTATCGCCTGCTCAGTTTGTACAGTGCCGCCAACTCAGTGCATGGCAGCTTCTAAACCCAACTCTAACTAAAAAAAGAGTTTATTGTCAAGGGTGGCTTTTTCACGGCTATGGATAAGCCAGAAATGTGTACCTAAAGCTATAACATAAAGCGGTACGCAAAGCCCTGCCGGAGGCTGACGGCTGTGGCCTTTACTTACGGACGCTCTGGCGTCGCCTTATGTGAATCCACACCGATGCCTCCGGCAGGGCTTTGCGTACCGCTTACATTATATTTTTTGGGCATATATTTCTGAAACAGCTATAGTAGTGAAGCGCTGGCGGAGGGGTACACATTTCTGAAACAGCTATAGTAGTGAAAAAGCCTGCGTAGGGGAAGGAAAAATTACGTTGACAGATTTAGTATTAAAGTAGTAACATTTCAATAAATGAGCGATAAATCGCCTGTTTTGGAGAGAATCCCGCCTCAGCAATTGATCCAATTTACATTATGGTTCTCTTTTTGGCTTAAACGCCAAAATTAATATTTTTTGCCCTGGAGGCTCTTATGAAAAAGAAATTATTTAAGATGGGCTTGGCTGCGGTTCTGCTGACAACCGGATTGGTTTTTGTCGGCTGCCCAACCAGCGGCAGCGGAGGAGGAGGCGGTGGTGGTGATCCAGACGGTAATCCTTTCATTGGCTCCTGGGTGGGAAAGACAGAATTTTATAACGATGATGGTATTGTTTTTTCTTCTGACAATGATGAAGAAATAGTGTTTACAAGCAACGGATGGAAAATGTTAAGCCAATCCTGGGAAGGCACCTATAGTAGAAATGGAAACAATGCAGATTTATATGATGATCTAGGTGAAAAAGCCGGCACAGCTAAAATTAATGGTAATACTTTAACGATAAATGGGAACGATGCCTATAATTTTAACGGTACTTTTACCAAGAAACCCGGTAGTTCAGATACAGGCACAGGCACGGGTAATAATCTGTTTATTGGAACATGGGAAGGAACACTGAATATTACACTTGTTAATGAAGGTGTCGAACAATCTCAACCAGATGAACTGGAGTTTACGAGTAACTCCTGGGATATGTGGTATTGGTCAGGCACTTATGAGCGCAACGGCAATAACGCAACTATGAAAATAAACGGCGCAAATGCCGGTACGGCAACAATCTCCGGCAGCACTTTAACAATTTCCATGGAATACAATGGTGTCAGAATAACCTCTAACAATCTAAAAATAAAAAACAGCGGCGGAGGCAGCGGAGGCCCCAGTTCAACAATCACCGATGCCGCTACAGCCAGGGCATTGGTACAGTCAATCAATTCCATGATAGATACCATTTGCAATTATGGCATTACCCCCAAGCCAGGGAATGATCAAACTCCCTATACCATAACAAGGAACGGAACAGTATCCGGTTCGGTGTATGTAGAAGGTCCAAAGTATTATGGCGGATACCAGGAAGGTTGGCCCTCGTATGGATTTAAAATAACCAGTACCAATGCCCGATTAACACTTGATTTTACCAACTACGCTAACACCAGCAGCTTAAAAATTATTTCCGGAGAAGGTTCCTATACTTATTGGAAAGAATATGGCGGACAACAAGAAAGCGGCAATTATACTCTTGACGGCAGTTTTAATTTTTCCTATGGGGGTAACCTGTACGGAGGAACGTTGTCGATGAAGCGATCCTGGAAGCCAGAAAGTTCTTATGTGTACGGCACAACGATATATTCAACCGTTTACACATTAGAGTATCTGCGTGTTAATGGTTCGCTTCTTTTGTCAAGTGAAAGATTATAACGACAGAGAAGATTCAGGTAGGCCAA
>JGI24701J34945_10000764_pt1 | contig 16847 bp, 23 predicted proteins | sample TergutTh196P3_FD_34945 | JGI IMG/M metagenome (IMG submission 34945)
GACATGGATGTCGCGGAAGAAGCATTGTCGTTGGGGTTTTACATTTCCTTTTCGGGAATTGTGACCTTCAAGAACGCGAAAACCCTGCATAAAGTCGCCGCGAAAGTGCCGATTGATCGCATTCTGGTCGAGACCGACGCGCCTTTTCTCGCGCCGCATCCATATCGCGGACAAACCAACCAACCGGCCTATGTCCGTCATGTGGCTGAAGCATTGGCCGCGCTTCGCAGCACATCTCTTTCCGCTATCATGGAAGCTACCAGCGAAAATTTTTTCCGCCTTTTTCCTCAAACCAGAGCCGCTTTTGTCTGATTTTGCCTGATGGATTTTGCCTTATGAAACTGCCTGGAGTTTTATCCGCTATCTTTTCTGCCGTAGTGTTTGCGGTCAGCCTTGTTTCCGCGCCCTTGACCCATGCGTCTTCTTATGATGATATGCTAAAATCGGTCAAGCTGGGCGATATTGCCACCGTAAGGAATTTGCTGGGGCGGGGGATGGATGTCAACACCAGCGATAGGGAAGGCAATACGCTCCTGATGCTGGCGGCGCGCGAAAATCGGACTGAACTGGCGCGTCTCTTCATCAGGGAGCGCGCCAAACTTAATGCTCGTAACATGCACGGCGATTCCGCGCTCAAGATAGCGGCTTACAATGGTTCTCTGGATATTGTGCGCGAACTTGTGCAGGCGGGCGCAGAGATTGATACGGAAGGCTGGACGCCGCTCATTTACGCCGCTTTCAACGGACATGACGATATTGTCGAATTTTTGCTGCAACAAGGAGCGGGGATTGACGCCAGGAGCGAGAGCGGCATGACCGCCCTGATGGCCGCGGCCAGAGGCGGGTTTTTGCCGATAGTTGATCGCCTGCTTGCCGCCGGAGCGTCGGTCAATCTGCATGACGCAAACGGTGAAAGCGCATTGGATTGGGCGAACAAGACGAAAAACACCAACATCGCGGCGCGTCTGGAAGCGGCAGGCGGACAACCGGGCAAGAAGCCCAGAAGACGCCGCTAGTACTCCGGCTTTTTGAAAGCATTCTCACGACATTGCCGGAAGCTGCAATATAGTGTTTTCCGCAAATAACGAGACTATCAGAGGGGGCGCTTTGCCTCCCTCTCTCGCAAATAACTTGACCGTCGCTTTATTAACGGAAATCACTATACTTTTTACGGGCAAGATATCAATTCGCCGGTTTGTTTGTGACGACATGGTATTCTCAACTCTTTATTCCACAAGAATATCTCCGGCACATATGGGCAAGACACCATTTCTCCGCTTTGTTTATAAAGGCAGGACATACCCAATTCTTTATTCCATAAGAATATATGTTCTTCATCCTTTGGCGGTCTTTCATACCTGTCCTTGTACGCCTTGTCGCGCAGGAATTTTTCAAGGCGTCGGCATGAGGGTGTTGTCGCGTCTCTTTTTTTGCGTTCCCACGCCTCTGTTTCGCGCTCGCATTGGCGTTGCAAAACGTCTATTTCACCGGCAAGCGCGGCTGTTGGAATCGCAACAATCAAGAAAACCAGAGAGGAGAGGATGGCGCATAGACCATGCGCCTTGATAGCGGTGAGCATTTCAGAAACTCCTTGGATTGCTAGGTCAAAATGACGCAAAGGTTCATTTACGGACAAGGCACTGTCCAGCGGGTTTGTTTGTCAATGCAGTACCCGCCGCCGCCGCCGCCAGGATACCTATCATCTACGTAGATCACATCTTCTTTACCCCTGTCCTCTTTTGGCGGTCGCTCACCCCTATCCTTGTACGCCTTGTCGCGCAGGAGCTTGTCTAGTTGCGCACATGAGATCGTCGAGCCTCTTTTGTTGCGTTCAAACGCCTCCGTTTCGCGCTCGCATTGGCGTTGCAAAACGTCTATTTCAGCGGCAAGCGCGGCTGTTGGAATCGCAACAATCGTAAGGATCAGAGAGACGAGGATGGCGCTCCGATGCGTATGAGTAGCGGCGAGCATTGCAGAGACTCCTTATGAGGGTTGCTTTAGAGCAGTCAAAATAGCGGTCAAGGTCTCTGTTACCTCGTGAAAGTATTCTTTGTTTACGTAAACGGTGCGATGAGTGCCGAAGTCAACCACCTTGGTTACTGGGTTACCATTGATGATGACCTTGCGCCCATCTTTTCCTGTCAGTGTGAAGTATGCCATGATGTTGCCTCTCAAGATGAAATGTCGAAAATTGTGAACACGGTATGAAACTCCCATGAGGAGAACTGACCGTGTAGTCAAAAGTACATATGTTGGTTTATTATGTCAAGGATTATCTGATCAATCCTCGTCATCCTCGCACATGCGCGTTTTGGGTATTGAATCCTCCTGCGATGAAACTGGCCTTGCCATCTACGACACGGAGCGGGGCTTGCTGGCGCACGCGCTCTATTCACAGATTGCGCTTCATGCCGAATATGGCGGCGTTGTGCCGGAACTGGCTTCGCGCGATCACATCCGCCGCACTGTTCCTCTCTTGCGAAAAGTCCTTGCGGAAAGCGGCACAAGCCTTGCCGAAACAGACGCTATCGCCTATACCCAGGGGCCTGGGCTGGCGGGCGCGCTTTTGGTAGGCGCGGCCTTTGCATCGGGTCTTGCGGTCGCGCTTGATAAACCCATATTGCCGATACACCATCTGGAAGGGCATCTGTTATCCCCGCTTTTATCGCCCGATCCGCCGGATTTTCCTTTCGTCGCGCTTCTGGTTTCCGGCGGGCATACGCAGCTGATGCTGGTTGAGGCGGCAGGGCGTTATGAACTATTGGGCGAGACTCTGGACGACGCGGCAGGCGAGGCTTTCGACAAAACCGCCAAACTCATGGGTCTGGATTATCCCGGCGGAGCGGCCTTATCCATCCTGGCGGAAACGGGTCGTTCGGGACGTTACCGACTGCCGCGCCCCATGCTTAATTCCGGCGATTTGAATTTCAGCTTCGCCGGTTTGAAAACAGCGGCCTTGACCATAATCCGCAATGAAAAAAACAACCCCAGGGAAACTTTGGCGCAATTTCATGCCGATCTGGCCTTGGCTTTTCAGGATGCTGTCGTGGAAGTCCTGACCATGAAATCTGTTGAGGCCTTGCGTCGTACCGGGGTATTGCGCCTTGTCGTGGCGGGCGGCGTCGGAGCGAACCGTGCGTTACGCCGGTCATTGGACATGGCGGCGGCAGAAGACAAGGCGCGTGTCTATTATCCTGAGTTTCAATTCTGCACCGACAACGGCGCAATGATTGCTTTTGCGGGCGCGATGCGCCTGACGCATGGTACGACTCCACAACATCCCGGCTCGTTTTCTGTCCGTCCGCGCTGGCCGCTGGCAGAGGAAGAGGGCGCAGACACAAGCGCAACGTGAAGTATTTCTGCCGCAAACCTCAAGATAAAATTTGACATAATATAAATTATACGAAGTTGAGAAGGTTCTTTAGTTTTTACAGAAAACTTACAGGTCGGCGCAAAGGGTGGCTGCGTAACGATACGTGTGCGACCGATGCTGCCGCGTTGCAGCAGTCCAGCGCGTTGATCGCCAGTCACTATATAGTCAGCCTCACCAGTATCTACGCGCCCATTGCACAGATTCAGCCAAGCGGTCAAATCCGCCTCGTTAACGTTTGCGTTTGCCACCTTTGCGGCGCGTTCAAAGATAAAAGTACGCGCCACATCTTCAGCGAGGCGCGACATACTACTTGGTCGGGTTGATGTCCACAATGCTGTATGTAATCGAATAATTATAAAAATCAATCAGATATAGTTGATACTTAAAGTATTACTTTAATTTATAGTATGTGAAAATCGTTCAAGCGAATCACTATAATCTTGGCTCATTTCTGGCTCTTTCTGGAAGATTTGCTGATTCTTCCGTTAAGATACCGGCTTTTTCCTTGCGGGTATTCCTTTGACGCTCTCTCCTACAAGTTCTCATCCCCCTGCTCCTTCCGGCGGTCTTAGCGCTGCGGAGCGGCGGATTGGCCTTGGTCTGGCTCTGATTTTCGGCTTAAGGATGCTGGGACTTTTTCTGATTCTGCCGGTGTTCGCCATCTACGCCCACGGGATTCCAGGAGGGAACGACAAAACTCTGGTCGGCTTGGCATTGGGCGCTTACGGGGGAACGCAAGCCTGTCTGCAAATCCTCTGGGGCGCGGCCTCTGACCGCTGGGGCAGAAAACCCGTCATCGTCGCCGGGCTGATATTGTTTGCCTTGGGCGGAATAATCGCCGCGCTGGCAACCCATATTAACTGGATAATCATAGGACGCGCCGTGCAAGGCGCAGGCGCGATTTCCGCCGCCATCACCGCTCTGGCAGCCGACCTGATTCGGGAGGAACACCGCACCAAGGTCATGGCAATGATCGGTTCTTCCATCGGCCTGGTGTTCGCCTTCTCAATGGCAATAGCGTCTCCCCTATATCACTGGATCGGCATGGCGGGGATTTTCTGGCTGACCAGTCTTCTTGCGTTGGCTGCCATTCTGTTTTTGCTGCTTCGTATCCCTACCCCAGCGCCGATTCCGGTATCACCTTCCACCGCGACGCCCGATGTTTCCATTCCGAGCGACCCTCGCCTCATGCTTCTTAATTTTGGGGTTTTTGTCCTGCATGCCACGCAAATGGCGCTTTGGGTGTTGATACCGCACGCCTTGACGGATATGGCCGGACTGCCGGTCGAGCGGCATTGGCTGATTTACCTGCCTGCCGTTCTGATTGCGATAATTGTCATGATTCCCGCCGTAATATCCGCTGAAAAGCGAGGCTTGATGAAGCCGGTTTTTCTGGGAGCCATCAGTCTCTTGTTGTTTGTTCTGGCGGGGCTTTACATGGCGGGTACAGGTTTTTGGCAGCTTCTGTTCTGGCTTTCCGTATTTTTTGTGGCTTTCAATATTCTGGAGGCAATCCAGCCGTCGCTGATTTCCCGCATTGCTCCGCCCCATGCCAAAGGCAAGGCGTTTGGAGTCTATAACACTCTCCAGGCTCTCGGATTGTTCGTGGGCGGCGCGTTGGGGGGAGTTCTCGCCCAGTATTTCGGCGCAGGCGCGGTTTTTCTATTCTGCGGCTTGCTGGTCATCCTATGGCTTGCGCTTACTTTCAATTTTCATGCCCCTGTCGGTAAAAAGGGGTAGAACCGACTTCATGCCCTCTACATGACGAAATCGTCGGAACCGCCCTCTTCCACTTGAGACATCCGGTCGCGTGGACATAGTGCAACCAAACTTGCGGCGTAGGGATTGACTCGCGCAGCGTAGGGGTTAAAAATTTTTAACCCCTACAGCGGCAAAGCTGGGGTTAGACACCTTTTGACTCGCGGCAAAGCCAAAGGTGGTTCCCGCTGGCTTGGATGTAGGGGCGGATGATTGCATCTGGGGTTAGCCCCCTTTATCACCCCCCAGCCTGGCCGCATCGGTCATCCTCCTTGCAAGATTCACCATTGTCCGCCACAGACCGCAATATATCAAGCCCTGCCGACTGTCGCTTCAACAGAGATGAGACAAACGGCGCGCACGCCCCCAGAAGCGCGGCCAATGACAAAGCGATTATGTCTTTCGCAGGGAAGAAAATCAGCATAATCATTATCACCGCTATCGGCTTGCCCATTACCGCGCTGCATAAAGCTGTCGTCACAATGGCGACGGCAAAGGCGCTGTTTACGCCGGTAAGGGCGGCAAGGCCATAGCCAAAACAGACGCCTGAAAAAACAACCGGAAGTATATGTCCGCCGCGCCAACCCGTATGCATGCACACATTTATCATCAACAGCTTGAAAAAGCCCAGCGCGAAGAGAAAGACCGGAGTCATGCTCTTCCAGCTTGCCATGATGTCGCCCATTTGCGATTCGCCGGAAAACATTAAAAGAGGGATAAACATGCCGCATAATCCGAGCAGCAAGCCGCCCAACAGGGAAGATATTACCGGATAGCGTTGCAACGGGTTTGCAGCAAATCGGACGAGCCGGTCAAGAAGATGGTAGAGGCAACCTGCGGCGGCGGCAAACAGCGCCAGGGGAAGAAACCATATTATCTCGTGGCGGCTGATTATTGCCTGGTCGAATCTTTCGACGGACAACCCGCCGCCAAAGGCGGATGTGAGGGAGATTAAAACGCCAAGGCCGCTTAACATCGCGCAAAAATAAACGATAACCTTGATTCTATTCGGAAAGGAGATGTTCTCGCCCTCCCCTTCGATTTGCGCCATAAAACCGAACAGAGGAGCGGTAAACAAAATGCTCAACGAGGCGGATACTCCTGTTTCAGCCAGTTCTTTCATTTCCTTTAATACATATTTGAAGCGGTCTCCCATCCATGTGCACAATGCCGCGATTATCCCGGCAAGTCCTGCTTCCGGGCCTACGCTGCCGCCAAATACGAGAGGCAGAAAGGCTGCTGCAAGCAGTACGCAGATATTGCGTGAATCGTAGCGGCGTGTCTCTTTGACGGTCGCCATTACGTCCTGAAGCTCCTCCGGGTAATTGCCGAATTTCCTTCGCCACAGGCCGATTATGACGCCGCCCGCCGCGCAGACCACTATGGGATAAGCGTCAAACCCCATGCGGGCGGGAAAGATTTCCCACAATAGAACTATCCCCGCTTCCACCGCTTTCAAAAAAAGCCAGATGATCCCTCCGGTAACAGCTCCGAGGATAAGGGCTATGAGCATAAATGTCATATGGAATTTTACGGTTTTTGTCACCGGACTTGTCATCTCGTGAAACCTCCGTCAGTAATCAGTCAGAATTATGATACATTTTCTTCCGGTATCGGACGAAATTCGTTGTCTTTACAGGTTGGCTACGGCTCAAAAAGGCGGGATAATCAGGCCGATTCATCAAAACTTTACTTTTCAGGAGAAATTTTATGGGTTCAGTCAACAAGGTCATCATCGTCGGCAATCTGGGCGCTGATCCGGAAACTCGCTACACCGCCTCCGGCGATGCAATATGCAACATCCGGGTGGCAACCTCGGAATCCTGGAAGGACAAGAATACTGGCGAAAAGCAGGAGCGGACGGAATGGCATCGCATCGTGTTCTATCGCAAACTTGCCGAAATTGCCGGGCAATACCTGAAAAAAGGCTCGCAAGTCTATGTCGAGGGAAAACTCAAAACCCGTAAATGGCAGGACAAGGACGGGCAGGATCGCTATTCTACGGACATTGAAGCTACGGAAATGACCATGTTGGGCAAGCGGGAAGGATCGGGCTTTGACGGCGGCGGCGGTCAATCCGCTCGTTCCCCCTCCTCCCCTGCTCCCGAAGGCGGCGGCGGCAAACCGGCCTTTTCCGATTTCGGCGACGATGATATTCCCTTCTGAAACGGAGGAACGCCATGTGTACGACTTGCGGTTGCGGCGAGGGTTCTGCCCGTATTGAGGGCGAGCCTGTCGCCGATCACGAACACGACCATGCCGATGAGCCTCATGGACATTGGCATGAAGACGGAACCTGGCATGTCCACGAACACGGCGGACATGCCGCGCACAGCCATGAGCCGGAAACCCGCAAGGTCGCAATCGAAACTGACGTTCTTGCTAAAAATAACGCTCTGGCCGCGAAAAACCGGCAGCGTTTTCTAAATGCGGCCACCCTTGCGCTCAACCTCGTTTCCAGTCCCGGCTCCGGCAAGACCACCCTTCTCGTCCGCACCCTTCAATCTTTGCGGAACAGGATTCCGCTTGCAGTTATCGAAGGGGATCAGGAGACGAGTTTCGATGTTGAGCGTATTCGGGCAACCGGCATTCCCGCCTTGCAAATCAACACCGGCAAGGGTTGTCATCTGGATGCGCGGATGGTGGGACACGCGCTTGAACGGCTGTCGTTTTTCCCTGCCGCCGGCGCGTTGTTTATCGAAAATGTCGGCAACCTTGTTTGCCCTGCCGCGTTTGATTTGGGCGAGGCCGCCAAGGTCGTCATTCTCTCCGTCACCGAGGGCGCGGACAAACCGCTCAAATATCCCGACATGTTTCATGCCGCCCGGCTGATGCTGATCAACAAGGTTGACCTTCTGCCGCACGTATCGTTCGATATTGAGCAGGCGATGGAATTTGCTCACCGCATCAATCCCTGCCTGCAATGTATTTCCGTTTCCTCGACGACCGGCCAGGGATTTGACATCTGGCTTGCCTGGATGCTCGACCGTCTGGACGAAATCAAGGCAGCCCGCGCCCGCGAACTGGAAGCAATGCTCGAACAACTGAAGAAGTGTTAAGCGGACGGTCTTCAACCGCCGCTTGCCTTGGATGTCAGGATATACACCGCTATGGATCAGTTTGCTGAATTCGCCTGTGAGCAGAAGCTCGTTACGATTTACCGCGACGACATTGACCCAAATTCCATTCAGGGCTTTGTGCTTGGCTACTCCAATGACTTGGTTCTTATCCAGGATGCCTCTGACTTCCAACTTGACGGTCTAATGGTTCTCCGCACAGCCGACATTACTGATATTCGCTGCAACACTACGGACGAGTTTTATAAGCAATTGTTGATTGATGAACAGTTATTTCAGAAAGTGTCTTTTGGCTCATCCTTTGATCGCCAGTACCGATTGATGATTCTTGAAGACGAGAGCGCAGAACCACAGCAATTCCTCATCGGAACGGTTGAAAAAATCACCACGCAAAGTGTCTGGCTGTTGTATTTCTCAAGTGTCGGCATATGGGATCATAAACCCACCAGATTATTGTTCAGAGACATTACCAAATGTGAGGTTGCCACAAATTATCTTAATGTCTATGAACGCCACTTTGACCGCCATATGTCCCAACCACTCGGCCAACACGGAGACTGCCTGTCATGAGGTGGTGGAGAGGACGTTAAAAATCGTGAGCAACAGCATTCAATAGCATCAAGCAGGGCTTGCAAGGGCGATTTCCCACGCCAAGGGCGGGGCGCGCGTGTATCAGCATATCTCGGCACAAAAAACGGCTGGCGTAACAATACGTGTGCGACCGATGCTGCCGCATTGCAGCAGTCCGGCGCGGTAATCGCCGGTCACGAGATAGTCAGCCTTACTGGTCAGCGCCATTGCCAGCAAAAACGCATCGTCCGGATCATTGGTTTTTATGCCATCAGGCAGAGGCGGCAAAGCATCCAATATGATTGATCGCCGCATATTATTAACCATCGCGCCGACACGGTGTGGCTGGAGAACAGCCTTGAACTTCGCGTACCGGCTTGCACGGCGCAATTCGTCAATTTGAGCGAGCGAAGTAACCAAATCAAAACGGTTCTTCTGCCATGCGCGATAAATGCTGTCCGATAAGCCATGCGGCGAAATCAGGGCGCTTAGCAGTACATTGGTGTCCAGAACGACGCGCATCAGTTTTTACGCGCCCATTGCACAGCTTCAGCCACAATGGCGGTCAAATCAGCCTCGCTCACATTTACGTTTGCCGCCTTTGCTTGCTCAACAGCGCGTTCAAAGATAAAGGTTCGTACCGCTTCTTCGATGAAACGCGACAAGCTGCCCTTGCGACTCTTGCCTTGTGATGCAAGGAACATGCGAACGGACTGATCCGTATCCGGCGACACAGCAATACTCCAGCGCACAGTATTCATGATGCTCTCCAAACAGCGTATACACACATATGTGTTTATACGCCTAATGCGCTATCTTTGCAATCATTTGGACGGCCTTTGGCCTAATGTTAAAGCCCATGCCGCTTTCAGTCTCTTGCGCTTTGTCCTGTTAGTAACGAGCTATTCGGTAAGCGTTGCGCGTTCGATTGGGCTTGTGCTAAATTTGCGCTTAAGCGGACGGTCTTTGGTCGCTGCTTGGACGTTAGACATCTTAGCGCACTCCCTCAATCGCCTTTGAAATAAGGTTAATTCATGAAGAAAATCATTGTGTTTCTATTCGTCATTGGCGGCGCTTGGTTTCTTTTCCAGCAGACGGAAAAGCAACGACAGTCCTCGCTAAATCCTGAAGTCATTTCCAGCCCCGTATATGTCGAAACCCGTATAACTCAGGACATCCAAGGAAGAAGCATTGAGATGGCTTTTTTTGGCAAGGCTGTCGATGAAAGGGATTGCATGCAACGCTCAAAGAATATGCTGGAGAATCTTCAAAAGTCAGACTCCGCAGGAAGATGGGTTTTGAAGTCATCGGAATGCAAATCGGAGTTGTCCCCCAGATATGCCAAATTGTTTGACAATGAACCGACTTTTGTAACCTACATCAGCATAGCCAGAGGCAACAGGTATGAGCGCGAAGGACGTTTGATCTTCTGGGGCGTCAGCGTAGAGGAGAGCGACATGATTTGCGACTTGGCTCCCAAGCTGCGAAGCGATTTTCAAGGCGTTATGACATGTATACGAGCTATTCGGTAGGCTTTGCGCGTTCGGGGAGTATGTTCAAATTTGGGCTTGTGCTAAATTTATGCTTAAGCGGACGGTTTTTGGTCGCGGCTTGGACGTTAGAGCGGTTTCGATTTAGGCGTACACACTTTTCCTCCAAGGGTAAAGCAATCATGGCGCGTTCAGACCTCTCCCCCGACCCCTCTCCCACTCACGGCGTAGCCAAAGGTCGGGAGAGGGGTCGTAACAATGTACTCATTTGAACCAAAATCGTTCTAGCATCCTTATGAACCACGCGATCGTAATCATTTTGAGCATTGTCGCTCTTGAGATGTTATTTCAATTGACCTTCACCCGGTTCTATTTTCAGGTCGGCATCCCTATTTTCCGGCGCACAATAAAATGCCATTTCGGCGGCAAGCCTATTCCAAGCCCTGATGAAATCGAGTGGTTCATGCCGGAATCAAGGCATCAACAGCTTTGTTTCAGGTCATTGGATTCCTCCAACATAGGATTCCGTGAACGATTTTTTGATTTGAAGGCGCTCTTTTTTCATTACACTCCTGTCATGCATGGATTACTGTCGTTTGATCTGCGTCGCGGGGTCATTTCCGTCACCGGCTATGTCAATTGGTCCACAGTGGCGTTAATTTTCGTCTTCTTTTTCCTGGTAAAAGACAAAGACGTGATACTGCTGTTCGCAGTTGGTTCTGCGGCAATACTTGGTATCATCTATGGCATTCAAGCCAAGCGTTTTTCCAATGTTGCCGAAGTCGCTGCTGATCTTGTATCCTCAAAATCGTAAGAGCTTGACGACCAGCGGACAGTCCAATGTATCCAATCAAAACCACTCTATGATGATCCACTCTACGGCTATCAGGGCTTTGTTCCCATCTCCTGCGCCTGATCGCTCGTCATTCCCGTCTTCGCGGGAATGACGTTTGTGTTATAATCCGCGTGAAAGAGTGACTGCATCTAGTCGCGTTATTTACAGAAAGTTCTATAAATGCCTGCCTGTCGCGTTCTGATTTCCGGTCTTGTGCAGGGCGTTGGGTTTCGGCCTTTTGTCTGGCATCTGGCAAATGAATTGCAGCTTTGCGGCTGGGTCAGAAATGTCGCGGGCGGCGTGGAAATTCATCTGGAAGGAGACAGTCTGGATGAATTTCTTGTTCGTTTGCCTGAATTCGCCCCCCGTCTTGCCCGAATTGACCGGATTACCCGCCGCCCTGCCCCTCCGCTTGGCGTAAAGAATTTTTCCATCCTTGCCACCGAACAACCCACGGGAGAAGCCGCCGCCACGATTGGGCCTGACCTTGGCATTTGTCCCGATTGCCTTCTTGAGCTGTTCGATCCTGTAAGCACACGTTATCGTTATCCGCTTATCGCCTGCACTCGCTGCGGCCCGCGCTACAGCGTTACTCTACATCTTCCGTACTGCCGGGAGGCGACCAGTCTTCTGCCCTACCCGCTTTGTCCAGCGTGCGCCGCCGAATACGGCGACCCTGCCAACCGGCGTTTTCATGCCGAAGCGACGGCCTGTCCGCGTTGCGGCCCTGAGCATTTTCTGCTGGATGCCAAGGGTAATCCGCTGGATGAAGACCCGGCAGGCGGCGCATGGGCGCGTATAAAGGCTGGACAAATCGTCGCCGTCAAGGGTTTGGGCGGCTTTCATCTGGTTTGCGACGCAAAAAATCAGGATGCTGTCGCTATCCTGCGCTTGAGAAAATCGCGCGACGCAAAGCCTTTTGCGCTTATGGCGACCAACCGTAAAAGTCTCGCGCAATGGGTTGAATTGGATGAACCCGCCGCCGACCTTCTGGAATCGGAAACCCGCCCCATCCTGCTTTTGCCGCGCAAACTGCCCTGCTCGCCCGACGGTATTGCGCCGGACTTGGCAAGGCTTGGCGTGATGCTCCCCGCTACGCCGATGCAGTGGCTGCTTTTTCATGAAGCCGCCGGAAAACCCGAAGGCATGGAATGGATAGAGGAAGCGCAATCGGCGTTGCTCGTCATGACCAGCGCCAATGCAGGCGGCGAACCCATTGTGTATCACGACGAAGCGGCGTTATCAAAACTATCCGGCATTGCCGATGCCTTTTGGCTGCATCGGCGCGAAATTGTCACACCTCTGGATGACAGTCTTCTGCTTCCTGCCGCGACATCCCCGATTTTTATCCGCCGCGCCCGTGGTTACGCGCCCAAAGCTATTTTTTTGCGGGATGAAGCGCCTGATGCGCTTGCCCTGGGCGCGTACCTCAAAAACACTTTTTGCGTAACACGCGGGAATGAGGCGTTTTTATCGCAGCATATCGGCACGCTTGACAATGCCGCCGCTATCCATTTTCTCGAGCAGACGCTGAACCACCTTTGCCGGATATTTGCCATTCAACCCGCCGTCGTCGCGCACGATCTCCATCCTGATTTTCCCTCGACCCGGCTGGCGCTTGAAATTGCCGAACGGCTTGCCATACCCGCCTTTCCCGTTGCCCACCATCATGCCCACATCGCCGCTGTCTGCGCCGAACATCGAATCTCGCCTGCAAGTCCGGTGTTGGGTCTGGCGCTGGATGGTTTCGGACTGGGGACGGACGGAACGCTCTGGGGCGGCGAACTCTTGCGGGTGGAAGGCGCATCTTTCCGTCGTCTGGGTCATCTTTCGCCTTTGCCGCTGCCTGGTGGCGAGGCGGCTATGCGCGAACCCTGGCGGATGGCGATCGCCCTGCTCCACAAAATTGGTGATGCCGAACGCATTGAAGTCTGGCTAAAACGTCGCTTCCCGGAACGAAATGCCGCGCCGATAATTACCATGCTGGACAGGGGAATCAATGTCCCGCAGACTACCAGTCTGGGGCGTCTCTTTGATGCCGCCGCCGCGCTGTCTGGCATAGCGGACATTAACCGTTTTGAAGCCGAAGCCGCAATGCGGCTGGAAAGCCTTGCGCTATCCGTGCCTGATTTTCGGATGAACGAGCCGCCGGAATCCATCTTTTCCGTGGAAGGCAATACGCTTGACCTCTCCCCTCTTCTTCTCTCTCTCGTTGAAGAAAACGATGTAGCGCGGGGGGCGGCGCGTTTTCATCATGGGATTGCCTTTGCCATTGCCGAGTGGACAAGAGCATATGCCGAAGCGGAAAAAATCCGTGAGATTGTCTTGTCCGGCGGTTGTATACAGAATGCCATTCTTCTTCGCCGGTTGAGCGCATACCTTGAACAAGCCGGTTTGACGCCGCTCACGCCGCAAGCCGTCCCCCCCGGCGACGGCGGTCTGGCGTTGGGACAGGCATGGATAGCGCGTGAATTGGTCAAAAATGCCTGATATAGTAATTACCCTTTTGTCTGCGCCGCTAGAGCGGTTTTGGCTCAAATGAGTACATTTTACGCACCATCTCCCGGCCTTCGGCTACCCTCTCCCACAAATGAGAGAGGAAAACACTCCCCTCTCCCGCTTGCGGGAGAGGGGTAGGGGGAGAGGGCTACCGCGCCGGATTTCCGCTTTGAGAATAAAGTGTACTCGCTTAAATCGAAAACGCTCTAGTAACTTCGCAGTCAAACCCCCTTTTGATAGATGGCTCCCGCCTTGGCGGTCGGGGGGTTGTAGAGAAATGAAACTGAAAGAAATTTATGTGCCTTGCCATTCCTGCCCGCGTCATTGAACTCCTGCCCAACGAACAAGCCTTGGTCGAACTGTCGGGGGTGCAAAAACAAATCTCCCTTGCCTTGGTGGACGACATATCTGTTGGCGATTATGTCATCGTGCATGTGGGCTATGCCTTGAATCGCCTTGATCCTGAAGAAGCAGCCAAAACCCTGGCTCTGTTCGGGAATATACCGGAAATGACGAGCCTGTAAAGCAAAAACCTCCTGCAAATAATTATAAAAATCAATTAGTTATAATATAAACTTAAAGTATTTTATGAATATTCAGACAGGCGGCAATCCCGCCTGTTTTACTTGTAAGCAAAAGACCCAAAATACCTCATGTAGGCATTTGCAGACATAAAATACTTGCATTTTTGCAAGCATTCGCTAAAATTGAGACATGAACTCGAAGCATCGCAAAACTCTTGCGGGAATTTTCGCCGTCCCGACCAAAGGCACGCTGGAGTGGGCGCGGATTGAAGCGTTGCTGGTAGCGATTGGCTGCGAAGTTCAGGAAGGGAAAGGGTCGGCAGTCACGTTTAGAAAAGACGGACTTTCCCTTTTTGTTCACCGCCCGCACCCCGGCAAGGAATCCTTGCACTATCGTGTGGAACGGGCGAGAGATTTTCTTGAACAGTTGAATTTAATGCAGGAGCTTGACACATGAGCATCATGACATATAAAGGATATGCCACAGCGGTTGAGTATGATGCACGCGACAATGTTCTTGTCGGAAGGCTCATGGGCATTCGGGACATTGTTGCGTTTCACGGCGAGACTGTCGCTGAATTTGAAAAAATGTTCCATGAATCCGTGGACGGTTATATTGAATCGTGCACACGCTTTGGCAAAGACCCGGAAAAACCGGCCAGCGGACGACTGATGCTGCGTGTTTCTCCTGCCGTGCATTGCGCGGCGTTGGCGGCTTCCCGCGCGTCCGGCGAAAGCCTGAACCAGTGGGCGGCAAAAGCGATTGCCTCTGCGGCTGGCCTCGCTGCCGCTTAGAGCTTGGGACTGCTACCACCATAGAAAAATTCCAGCTACCATTCGTACCCTTCAAGCGAGAGGTTCGAAGCAATAACGCATCAATTTTGCAGAGATAATATATATAAAAATCAATTAGATATAGCATGAACTTAAAGTACCACTTCAAATTTTACCGCCCTGATTTTGGGGCATTTTTGATCGCCTGCTCATGATTCGGCGGGCAAAAATCCCATTCTCACCAGTACCTGCCGGATGCCTTCGAGCGCGGCTAACGCTCCCATCGGTACGCCGATATGACCGGCAGGAACGTCCGGATCGCGCAGATTGATACGGATTATCGGAAAGCCGCTGTATTCGCTCATCATGCGAACCGTGGCGACGGATTTGCCTGCGCCCAGCTCGATCACTACGGGGTTTGCAGCCGCCCTCCTCCAGGCCGCAAAACGCGCTTCCTGCTGGCCGGAACGCCATTCCAGCCAATTCCAGTCCCCGAACATCAGGATATTGGGACGCGCAAGTCCGCCGCACTCAAGGCAACGCGGCATGGGCGACACAAGTCGGCAGACGCTTTTGTCTACGACCGGCTCGAATCCATCCGCAGGCCAGATGCGATCCGAACAGGGAGTAAAGCATTGCAAATAATGAATCGAGCCGTGCACTTCGTAGATTGCGTCGTCAGCAAAGCCCGCTTTCTGGAAATGCCCATCCACATTGCTGGTAAATACGAAAGCGCCATCCGGCAAACGCGCCGCAATCTCCTTCAAGATTGTAAATCCATTATGCGGGGTTACGTCCCGATAGTTTTTCAGACGATGACCGTAAAATCCCCAGGCAAGGGCGGGGTCGTTCACAAACGCCCGTGGATTGGCGATTTCCTCGAAGCGCAGACCTGCTTGCCGCAAGGGCGGATAAGCCCGCCATAGCCCTTCCGGCCCGCGAAAGTCAGCCAAGCCGGAATCCACGCCCATGCCAGCTCCTGCGGCTATCAATATGCCGGAAGATTGCGCGATTAGCTCGGCGGAAAGGTCAAGAATGTCGGGAGTCATGGGTGAGCCGCTCGCGCAGCGTAGCTTTCTGCGTAGACAGGCCACGCGAATCCGGCAGGATGAATTCTGATAGACGATTCCTGGTTTCAGCCAGCGGCACGTTCAACATGTCCGGATTCCTGTTGGAAGTATCTATCTTGATTTTATGTTGTAAGGCGCTGCTTGTCCAGACGCTGCTTTACGGCGTGAAATTTCACACGTGGAATTTCAGTCTACAAGGAAAATTAGAACAGTTTTGGCGCAGGTGTGTATGCTTTTCCTCTTGGCGTAAAAGCAAATCACAGCGCGATTAGCGCCCGCTCCCGGCCTTTGGCCACCCTCTCCCGCGCCTAATTATACGTCATTCCCGCATGCCTGTCCCCGCGAAGGCGGGAATCCAGCAAAGCCTTTCCGTTCCTCTGGCGTTTCCATAGTGTCCATATGGGAATACCGCTCCTGTCTTGTTCTGGAAACCTGTTGTTGCCGCCACACCGTACTGGATTCCCGCCTTCGCGGGAATGACGGTTGGGCAAGCGGGAGAGAGGACAAATGCCCGCCTCTCCCATTTATGTCTATGCTGCAAAAGGGAGATAGGAGAAACTGTGCGGGCGACCGAGGACGGTCGCCCCTACGCCGATCCCTCTCCCAGCCTACAACCACCCTCTCCCACTCGCGGCGTAGCCACAAGCGGGAGAGGGAAAACCTGCTATCAGAACTCGTACTTCACTCTGACGCTTCCGCCCCAGCCTTGCATCTTGCCGACGTAGCCTTGCAAGCCCACGTTGACGGAGAGGGGATGATTCGAGGTGGGTTTGACTATCAAGCCGCCCTCAAAGACTCCGGTTCCGCCCTTCATGTCCGGTCTGTCAATCTTGTAGCCGTTCGTGCTGGCCTTGGACTTGCCGTCAAACTCGTACTC
>JGI24701J34945_10000765_pt1 | contig 16838 bp, 10 predicted proteins | sample TergutTh196P3_FD_34945 | JGI IMG/M metagenome (IMG submission 34945)
GAAGAACCGGAAAGAGCAGCGAGAATACGACAAACATCTTTATCGTGTTCGTCACCTTGTCGAGAATGCTTTCCTGCAATTAAAAGCGTGGCGTGGCATTGTTACACGCTATGCCAAAAAGACGGCTTCCTTTCTGGCAGCGGTGCATATCAGATGTATCGCAATTTGGGTAAACATCTATTGACGACACGCTCTAGTAACCAATTGATCGTAAACGAGTATTCCCGAGAGCCGACAACAATGCATTCATGCGATTGCCCTGTGCTACTGGATTGCGTAGCAGACGCTCGCATTGGTTCCTGTATATACTTCAAGACCGATCATCGGCAGAATCGCCGGAATCCATTTCCTGCTCACCTGGGACGGCTGGGAGGATGAGGCGGACCTGCAATCCTCCCAGGCTCGGCGAGGATGAAAACTCAAGTCTGCCGCGATATAGCGTTGCCAGTTCGGTGACAATCGAGAGGCCGAGTCCGCTGCCCGGAGTCGATTCGTCCAGGCGGACGCCGCGCAGCAACGCCGAATTCACGACTTCCGGCAACATCCCAGGGCCGTCGTCCCCGATATCGATGGTCAACTCCGTGGCGTGACAGGCCGTTTCGATGACGATTCGACCCCTGGCCCACTTGCAGGCATTGTCCAGCAGATTGCCCAGCATTTCCTGCAAGTCCTGCGTTTCTCCGGCAAAAACCACTGGCGGGGCAGGCGCTTCCCAATCCATTTCGATATTGCGCTCGGCGTAGACCATCTTCATCGTCTGTATCAGGGAGGCCAGCACGGGGGCAAGAGGAGTCGCGTGACCGGGCACGCCTGCGGCTGCGGCGCGAGAATGCGCCAGATGCCAGTTGACCTGCCGACCAGCAATGTCGACCTGCTCCAGCAGCAATTGGGCAAGCTCCTGTGTCTCAGGAGTCTGGAGGGCAAGTTCCCCGGCCTGTTGCAGAACGGCCAGCGGGGTTTTGATGGCATGCGCCAGATTGCCGGCCTGAGTGCGGGAGCGGGAAACGATCTCGGCATTGCGGCTCAAAACCTGATTGAAATCATCCACTAAGGGTTGTACTTCCTGTGGGTAACGCCCGGACAGTTGGTGCGCCTTGCCGCGCCGGATCTGCCGCAGGGCGGCTCGCAGACGGCGCAGGGGAGCAAGCCCCACATGGATTTGCAGGATGGCCGCCAGCATGAGCAGTACGAACAGGATGCCCAGTGACAGGGCCAGCAGCCCGGAAAACCCGGCGAGGGCCTGCTCGACGCTTGCCATGTCGGCAGCGACGATCAGTCGCCATTGGTTTTCGTCGGACTCGTCCGTGTGTACGGCGCGTTCCAACGTCATTAAAGTCTGTTGGTTCGGCCCGGTAATTACATGCTGATGTGTGCGGCCATCGGCCAGCGCGTCCTGCGGCAGGATCAGCGTGGCGTCCCACAGGGAACGGGAACGCAATATACCCGTTTGGGCGTGCTTTGCGGTCTGGCCTGCGGAAGCATCCGCAGACTTTATCCGGTCGACCTGCCAGTACAGGCCGGAATATGGTTCCTGCCAGAGCGGGTCATTCAACTGTTCCAACTGCTCTGGATCAATGCGCGGCGAGCCGTTCTCGTCCGTTTCCAGCCCGGCGGTCACTTGATCCAGGTGGATTTCCAGCGCCTGCGCGAATTGCTGCGTTACATGCTCGTGAAACAGCCTTTGCAACGCCCAGCCAGTCAAAAACAGGGCAGCGCACATCGCGCAGGCCATGGCGAGCGCCAAACGCCAGCGTATGCTTTCCCGTATGCGCCGCAGTTTCACGGACAAGGCTCTACAACCAGTTGGTAGCCGAGTCCGCGCACGGTTTTGATGGCGTCGGGCGGCAGTTTTTTGCGCAGACGCGCAACGAAGACTTCGATGGTGTTCGAGTCGCGGTCGAAATCCTGAGCATAGATATGTTCGGTCAGTTCTGTGCGGGAGACGATAACGCCCGGACGGTGCATCAGATAATCCAGCACCATGAATTCATGACTGGTCAGGACGACAGGCCACCCGTCGACCGTGACCTTGCTGTCGCGGGTGTCCAGAACAATGCCGCGACATTCGAGCAGGGGCGAGGCCAGCCCCTGGGAACGCCGTATCAACGCGCGTATTCTGGCCAGCAATTCTTCCATCTGAAAGGGTTTTGCCAGATAGTCGTCGGCGCCCGCGTCAATGCCTTCCACTTTTTCATGCCAGCCGTCCCGCGCGGTCAGGATCAGCACCGGCATGACACGTCTGTTCGTCCGCCAGCGTTTCAGGACAGAGAGGCCGTCCATGCCGGGCAGCCCCAAATCCAGAATAACAGCGTCGTAGTTTTCGGTATCGCCCAGAAATAACGCTTCCTGACCGTTATCAGCCTCGTCTACGGCATACCCGGCGCGTTTCAGGCCAAGCGCGAGTTGCTGTCGCAATGTCCGCTCGTCTTCCACCAACAGCAGCCGCATTAGTCGTCCCAATTTTCAGAGGCGCGCCGGTTTCGTTTTTGTTTGCCGTCAAGCAGATATCCATCCCGCGCGTCGAAGTATAGCTTGACCAATGCGCCGTTATCGCGCAGGAGCTTGATCTCATAAACCCACATTCCGCGCTCTCGCTCCAGTTCCACTTCCAGAATCCTGCCTGGAGCTGCTTTTTTTATCTGCTGCACAATCAATTCCAACGGCATGATTTCGCCCGCCCTGACCGCTTCGCGCACCCAATCGTGCTTCTTTTTTGCCTCCTGGCTACGGTTGTCCAGCAACGAGCCGTCCCATGCGTCAAAGTATAGTTTAGACAATATGCCGTTATCGCGCAGAAGCTTGATCGCGTAGACCGACATTCCGCGCTTGCGCTCCAGCTCCACTTCCAGCACCTTGCCGGGAGCGACTTCTTGCGCCCGCTGCAAAACCAGTTCCAGAGGCATGATTTCGCCCGCCCTGGCCGCGTCGCGCCCCAAACCCTGCTCGTTTTGCGCCAGCGTCGGCAGTGCGAACAGCATAAAACATACGGCAAAAAGCCGCCGATAAGAAAAAAATGGTTTCATTGCATGAACTCCAATTGAGAAATAGTAATGAAACTTTAGCGGAAAAAAGCTGAATGGAAGATGAATTTCGGATTCAGGGAAGGTTAAGGTCTTGCTGTTCAAAATGGCGGTGTTTTTATTGAAACGGAGCAATTCTCATGAGCAACAAACTTTTGAACAGGATTTTGACGGGATGCGCGGTTATGTGCGCGCTGTTGTTAAGCAGCCTTGCCTGGGCGGGCAACACGACCCCGGAAGCGCAACTGCAAAAATGGAGCGCGGAGGCCGGGCAGGCCGGGCAGGCGGACAGAGGACAAGCCTTTTTTACGCAAAAGCACGGTTACGAATGGAGCTGCGCTTCCTGTCATGGCAATCCGCCGACTGAACAGGGCAGACATGCCAACACGGGTAAAACGATAAAGCCGCTGGCGCCCGCAATCAATTCTGGCGCCATGACCGATCAAGCCAAGGTAGACAAGTGGTTTCGCCGCAATTGCAACGATGTGCTGAAGCGCGAGTGTACCCCGGCGGAAAAGGCCGACATGCTGGCCTGGTTGATTCAACTGAAGCGCTGAACGCGCGTCTCATTCAGGAGGATATGTAATGAAACAAACTTTATGCCGATTGGCCTGTCTGGGTTTTCTGCTTCTGCCGATGTCTGTATTTGCGGGCGGTGGGAAGCACGGTGGTGGAAAATTCAAAATCGTGCAGGCGCCTGAGTCTTATGTACAGGAATGCGCAAGCTGCCATGTTGGCTATCAGCCGGGTTTGCTCCCGGCCAGATCGTGGCAGAATATCATGTCTGGTCTTGAACAGCACTATGGGGAGGACGCCAGTCTGGAACCGGAACTGGTACAGATACTCGGCGCATGGTTACGCGATAACGCGGCTATGAGTATGGGCAGAGGTATGGGCAAAGACAAGAGCCGTCGCTTTAGCGAAGCTCCCCCGGAGGATCGTATTACCAAGGCAGCCTGGTTTTCCCGGAAGCATCGCAAAATTGACAAGCCGGTATGGCGGATGGAGAGCGTGAAAAGCGCGGCGAATTGCGAGGCTTGTCACACCAATGCGGGCGAGGGTTACTTTAATGAGAAAGACCTGACTATTCCGGAAGGTTTGAGTTGGGCGCAAAAGCGCGCGTTCTGGCATTAAGGGAATGAAAATGACAAAAGATGATATTGAAATGAAAATCCCAGCCCCGGAATCAGGCAGAAAGGGCAGACTGGTGGTGGATGCCCCGATACGGATGTTTCATGTCCTGTTTGCGCTGTGTTTTTTTGGCGCATGGCTGACTTCGGAAAGCGAGGCATGGCGCAGCCTGCATGTCACGCTGGGCTACAGCATGGCGGGATTATTGCTGTTTCGCATTGTCTATGGATTATTCGGCCCACCGCAGGCGCGGTTATGTTTACTGTTCGGCAGACTCAAGGGGCTTCTGGGCATGTTTCCCGGAAAAGGCGAGGAGCGAGCGGGCGGAAATACGCATTGGACTTCCCGGCTTGGCGCATTGCAGAATGTCTCGATGGCTGCTGTCGTTCTCGCGCTCATAGTTTTGGCGGCGATAACCTGCGTAAGCGGTTATCTGGCCTGGAACGACGCGCCGGAATGGGTGGCGGAACTGCACGAAGAAATTGGCGAGGCGCTGATAACCCTGGGCGTTATCCACCTTATTATGTTGTTTGGTTTTTCTCTCATCCGCAAACGCAATCTGGCTTTACCCATGTTGACCGGAAGAATCGCGGGGCCGGGGCCGAGCATTGTCCAACATAACCGCGCCTGGCTGGCGCTTGTGATATTAGTCGCGGTGTGCGCCTTCGGTGTTTATGATTTGCGGCAAAAGCCTGTTGGAGCCTTCACTGATCTTGACAGCGCCAGGGTATCCAAAAAAAGCGACAAGCATGAATACTCAGGTTGGCAGGAAAAGCGCGAGGAAAGGCATGACAGGGATCGCCCAAAAAGGAAACGTGAGCACGATGGTTGATGCTCAAGCCGACGCTAAACAGGTTGCTCAAAAACTCTGCGTTCTGCAACGCTGATCATCGTAAAGCGAGCAGAAACCCACAAAGGGGCTAGGGAATTTTTGAGCAACCTGTTAAACAAAAACCGCTCTAAAATCACGGAATCACAGCTATATTGATATTTCCATGCCTCTATCTCCATCCCAAGCCGAAAATGCCAGCGCTACGCGCGCGCGTTCTATCCGCAATGTCACGCTGGTGGGCGTTGCCATCAATTCCATACTGGCGATTGGGCAGATCGTTGTCGGCCTGTTTGCCAATGCGTTCAGTCTGGTGGCCGACGCCATGCACACCCTCTCGGATCTGGTTGCGGATTTTATGGTGCTGGCCGCCGGAAAACATGGCGCGAATCCCGCCGATCTCGATCATCCTTACGGACATGGGCGCATTGAAACGGTTGCGACTTTGGCCCTTGGCATTTCCCTTGTGGTGGTCGGCATCGGGTTTTTGTGGGCTTCCGGCATACGCCTACAGGATATGGAGAGTCAGCCGCCCCTGCATCCGGCGGCGCTCGTAATGGCGCTGGTCGCGCTGGTGGGGAAGGAAATTTTGTTTCGCTATACCCTTGCCGGCGGGCGTCGCCTGAAAGCGCCCATGCTTGAAGCCAATGCCTGGCATGCCCGTTCTGACGCCGCGTCAACGCTGGTGGTGGCAATCGGCATCGGCGGCAGTTTGGCTGGTTTCCCCTTTCTGGAGCCGCTGGCCGCTGCCGTGGTTGGTTTCATCATCCTGCGCATGGGCGTAATCCAGACCTGGAGTGCGGTGCGCGAGTTGATTGATACCGGGCTGCCTAATGAAGAACTCGTCCGTCTGCGCCAGACCATAAACGCTACGCCGGGCGTTACCGGCCTGCACGATCTGCGTACCCGCCGCATGGCCAATCGCGTGCTGTGTGACGCGCATGTCCAGGTTGATTCCCGGATTACAGTTTCAGAAGGGCATTACATATCGGAGAGCGTGCTTCTGGCTGTACGCCAGGCGCATCCCGATATTGGCGAAGTTCTTGTCCACGTCGACGCCGAGGACGACGATGCGGAACAGCTTTTCATCAGACGCGCCGAGCGCCTCCCCAGCCGCGCCGCGGTTCTTGCCGACCTTGCCGCGCTTATTGGGGAACAGCAGGCGTTGAAACGCCTGCAATTACATTATCTTGAGGGGAAGGTCGAGGTCGAGGCGTATCTTTCGGCAGACGCGCCGCTTCCCGGCGCTGAGCGTGTGGATGCCTGGCTGGCCGAACATTCCTGCTATCGCGGGATAAGTTTTTATAGTGATTCGTCTCAATAAAGAGACAGCCGCCGGGAAAATGATGCTTCAGAAAATATCCTTGCCTTGGAACTCTGGGAGCGCCGCGCTACCAAGGCGACCAGGCAACGCAGCAGACTGGCCGAGGATGCCGGGCTAATTCCCGGCACTCCTGTGAGCGATATTCCCGAAATTATGTGAATCACTATATCTGCCCTGCGGACGGCAAACTTCTCTCTCCCACAAGCTGGAGGGGAAAAATATTCTCGATTGGAGCGAACTGTTTTTTCAAATGCCCAGGGTTTTGAGCACAACACGCCATAAAACACTGGTGAACATGCCTTCATTGTCGGTGCGAATCACCGCAGGCACACCGAACTTCGCCATCAGCAAAGCAAAGTGAAAAGGCAACTTACGGCAGAATCCGTGCTGGTTTGCTTTCGCCCGTAAAAGTTAAGCGCGGCATGAAATCCGCGCTGACTTCTATGTTGCCATTCGCGTCGACGCGCAGGACATGGCTTACGCCAAGCTCACGCGCTACCTCGCGCCAATTATCCGCCCCCGCAAGAAACAACGGTTTTGAAAGCGCGTCCGAGCGCCTGCCGGTTTTGCCCGGCTCTTCCAGCGGGGAAATAAGGACTGTCACCGCCTGGGTATGCGTCACCGGCTCGCCGCTTGCGGGGTCAAGCAGGTGGCTGTAGCGGCGGTCGTCCAGTTCAAAATAACGTTGGTAATCGCCGGAAGTGCCGATGGCTTCGCCGTCATAAAGGTTGAGAATGGCCAGCGCGTCAGGCAGACGCGGATGCTGGATGCCGATTTTCCAGGGACGCCCGTTTTTGTCGCCAAGCGCCATGACGTTGCCGCCGATGTTGATAAGGGCGTTGTGAATGCCAGTCGCTTTCAGCTTTTCTGCCGCCCGGTCCAACGCTACCCCTTTCAGGTAGCCGCCAAAATCAAGGGCGACGCCTCTATGCGTACTGACAAGCCGCCGCTTGTCGTCCAGACGCACATGCGTGATGGATGCGGGGTTTCGCCGCCAGTCATTCAAGGCTTTTTCGTCCGGCAGGCGGGTGACGAATTCGTCCGTCTGAAAGCCCCACAGAGCAACGAGCCGACCGATTCCGGGGTCAAAAAGGCCATGCGAGCGGCGTGTAAAATCCTGCGCGTCAACAATAAACCCCGCCATTTCCGCATTGACCGCAATCGCTTTTCCGGCGGCAATGGCAGTGTTGACTTCGGCGAGTTGCGAGGCTTGCCATGGGTGATAAGCGTGGTGCAATGCGTCAAAATCGGCGAGGACGGCGGCAATGGCAGCCTGCGCCGTGGCCTCTTCCGTTCCGGCGACCAGGACTTCCACCCGCGTGCCGAAAACGAAGGATTCGCGCTTGCTCAATAGCGGCGGGCCGGAACAGGCGGCAAGGCTGAGGAGCGTCGCAAACGCGCAAAAGAGGAGAAATCCGGCAATAAAACCCGCATAGGGCTGGCGCGAACGAAGAAACATCACGCGCTTGCCCGCATGGCGTATGGGAGAGTTACCGCTTCATAATTATCGGTCGCTTCCAGTTCCTTCGCGGCGGCAAGGCAGGCCAGCCGCCCGATTACCCCATAAGCGTAGAAACGGTTAGGTGGCGCGTCGGGATTTTCGCTGCTGTCCGGCAGGTTGCAGCCGGTCTCGAAAGCGAGCGGCTTGAATTCCATACCCGGCGAATTCAGATTCTCATCTTTTTCCCGCGCAGTGTGTATTCTATAGAAACCGCCCACAACATAGCGGTCAATCATGTACACCACCGGCTCGGCCACGCTATCGCGCACGGTTTCAAAGGTATGCACCCCTTCCTGCACGATAACTTCACTGACCTGCAAGCCTTCCTTGACGACGCTCATGCGGTTACGCTGGCGGCGGTTGAGGCCGATGACCTCGCTGGCGTCCTTGACGGTCATCACCCCCATGCCGTAAGTTCCGGCATCCGCCTTGACTACGACATATGGCGTCTCGCTAATGTCATGTTCGCGGTATTTCTCTCGAATGGCGGCAAGCTGGCGGGAAACCGCGTCCGCCAATTCTTCTTCTCCATGCCGATAGCGAAAATCAAGACCGCGACAAACGGCAAAAGCGGGATTGATCCGCCAGGGGTCAATGCCGACCAGATCGGCAAACTCGCGCGCCACTGCGTCATAGGCGGCAAAGTGACGGCTTTTTCTGCGGACGGCCCAGCCTGCCTGCAAAGGCGGCAACAGGGTTTGTTCGTTCAAATCGTGCAGGATGGGAGGTATCCCTGCGGACAGGTCGTTGTTGAGCAAAATCGCGCAGGGGCTGAAATCGGCAAGTTCGAGACGATTGCCGCGTCGTGTCAGTGGCTCCAGCAGCAGGGATTGAGCGTTAGGCAATTCAATTGTCACCGGCGTGGCAAGCGCCAGCGAGCCGAGGCGCACATTCAAGCCGGCATGGCGCAGGATCAGCGCCAGGCGGGCGACATTTTGCCAATAGAAAAGGTTGCGATCGTGGTTTTCAGGAATCAAAAGTACTCTACAGGCTTCCGGGCAGAATTTTTCGACCGCGACCATTGTTGCCTGCACGCAGAGAGGCAAAAAATCCGGATTGAGATTATTGAAGCCGCCGGGGAAAAGATTGGTATCCACCGGCGCGAGCTTGAAGCCGGCGTTACGTAAATCGCAGGAAGCGTAGAAGGGCGGCGTATGCTCCTGCCAGGAAGCGCGAAACCATTGTTCTATCCAGGCGCTTTGCGCGAGAAAGCGCTGCTCCAGCTCCAGAAGCGGGCCGGAAAGGGCGGTTGTGAGATGGGGAACCATAAAAGAGATGAAAGATCACTTGGGAATAAACTGTCTTCTATCTTATACCTTATCAGAGCGCATGGGATGTTCCTGTTAATCTGCGGGGCAATGGACACGTTATTTATTGCGCTGGGTCAGGCAGCGGACGACAGGTCTTGCAGAAGGCAGGTCTTGCAGACGGCAATTGTTTTTCCCCTCTCCCATTTATGGGAGAGGGTGCCCCGAAGGGGCGGGAGAGGGTTCGTAGAAAGGGGTTTTTGTAGATGGAAAATCTCTGTGATGCCTGTGGAGATACACGCTTTTTACCCTCTCCCTCATTCCCTCTCCCGCAAGCGGGAGAGGGACGTCCACGTTCTGGAGGTCTTGCGGACGGCAATTGTTTTTCCCCTCTCCCATTTATGGGAGAGGGTGCCCCGAAGGGGCGGGAGAGGGTTCGTAGAGAGGGGTTTTTGTAGATGGAAAATCTCTGTGATGCCTGTGGAGATATGCGCTTTTTACCCTCTCCCTCATTCCCTCTCCCGCAAGCGGGAGAGGGACGTCCACGTCCTGCCATGCTTCGCGCTACCCGGAAAAATATGCCCTGATGGGTGGGATTTCAAACCGTAGTCAGTTTTATGATGAATATAAATGACCGTTTGTCGGTTGTGTCACTTTTCAGGGATAATTTTCCTGTGGGGTCTGTAGAATTACCTCAGGCTGTCATTAACTGGTATGCTGGTATTGTGACCGCAGGCATGTTTTATGTTGTTTGTCTGTTTTGGCGGAGCGTCTGAAGTTTGTAATCCGCTAAACAGGGTCAATGCTTTCATTTTTGGAGAAATGCGTTATGTCCCGGAAAAAACCTGTTGTAATCAATGGTTTACATCCTACCCCTCCCCCCCAGTGTTTAAATAGCGTTTCTCCTCATCGTCGGCATTCCGCCGCGCCGCCTTTTCCCTTATCGCGCGCGGCGGTTTTGGTTGCTGGTCTTGCGGCGTGCATGGCGGCTATGCCGTCGGCAGAGGCGCAGGAGATCATAGATGGCGGCGCTACGGTCACTGTGCCGTCTGTTCCTCGTCCGAGTCCGTGGATAATTAGTAATAGTCTCTTTGTTGGCTGGTCTGGCGTCGGCACGCTGATCGTCAATCCGGGCGGCGAAGTCTCCAATTACATCGGCACCATCGGCTATCAGGGCGGCTCTACCGGCGCGGTTACGGTGGATGGCGCAGGCTCTACCTGGACGAATATAGGCGACCTCTATGTCGGCTATAACGGCGACGGCACGCTGGATATTACCGACGGCGGCGCGGTTGTTTCCAATTCCGTCGGCTACATCGGCTGGAGCGGTACCTCCACCGGCGCGGTCACGGTTGATGGCGCGGGCTCCACCTGGACAAATAGCGCCGAACTCATTGTCGGCAATGAAGGCGACGGTACGCTGGATATTACCGATGGCGGCGTGGTTTCCAACACTATTAACGGCTACATCGGCTATCTGGCAGGCTCCACCGGCGCGGTCACGGTTGATGGCGCGGGCTCAACCTGGGCGAATAGCGGCGACCTCACTGTCGGCTATCACGGCAACGGCACGCTGGATATTACCGACGGTGGCGCGGTTTACAACACTACCGGCTTCATCGGCAATCGGGCGGGCTCAACCGGCGCGGTCACGGTTGATGGCGCGGGCTCTACCTGGACGAATAGCGGCAGCCTCTCTGTCGGCAATGAAGGCGACGGCACGCTGGATATTACCGATGGCGGCGAAGTCTCCAATTACAACGGCGTCATCGGCTTTCAGGGCGGCTCTACCGGCGCGGTTACGGTGGATGGCGCAGGCTCTATCTGGACGAATATAGACGACCTCTATGTCGGCAATTACGGCGACGGCACGCTGGATATTACCGACGGTGGCGCGGTTTCCAACACTAACGGCATCATCGGCTATATGGCAGGCTCTACCGGCGCGGTAACGATGGATGGCGCGGGCTCCACCTGGACGAATAGCGGCAGCCTCCGGGTCGGCAGTTCCGGCGACGGCACGCTGGATATTACCGATGGCGGCGCGGTTTCCAGCACTAACGGCACCATCGGCTATCTGGCAGGCTCTACCGGCGCGGTCACGGTGGATGGCGCGGGCTCCACCTGGACGAATACCGACATCCTCGTTGTCGGCTATACAGGCGACGGCACGCTGGATATTACCGACGGTGGCGCGGTTACCAACACTAACGGCTACATCGGCAATCTGGCAGGCTCCACCGGCGCGGTCACGGTTGATGGCGCGGGCTCAACATGGACTAATAGCGATAACCTCACTGTCGGTCTTTTAGGCGACGGCACGCTGGATATTACCGACGGTGGCGCGGTGTCCAACATTAACGGCTACATCGGCTATCTGGCAGGCTCTACCGGCGCGGTAACGGTGGATGGCGCGGGCTCTACCTGGACGAATACCGACAACCTCGTTGTCGGCTATACAGGCGACGGCACGCTGGCCATCAGCCATGGCGGCGCGGTTTCCAATACTTTCGGCTACATCGGCAATCAGGCAGGCTCTACCGGCGCGGTCACGGTGGATGGCGCGGGCTCCACCTGGGCGAATAGCAATGACCTCACTGTCGGCTATGGAGGCGCTGGCACGCTGGACATTACCGATGGCGGCTATGTTTCCAATGATAACGGCAGGATCGGCAATCAGGCGGGCTCAACTGGCGTGGTCGAGGTTGATGGCGCGGGCTCAACATGGACGAATAGCAACTCCCTTATTGTCGGCTATGAAGGCAACGGCACGCTGGATATCACCGATGGCGGCTCGGTTTCCACTCCTATCGGCACCATCGGCTACGCTGTCGGCTCAACCGGCGCGGTTACGGTTGATGACTCTGCCTTAATTAATGGCAACGCCCTCACTATCGGTTTTGAAGGCAACGGTACGCTGGACATCAGCAACGGCGGCGCGGTTTCCAATACTTATGGCTACATCGGCTATCTGGCAGGCTCCAGCGGCGCGGTTACGGTTGATGGCGCGGGCTCGGCCTGGGTAAATACCGGCGACCTTTATGTCGGCAACGCGGGCGACGGTACGCTGACCCTTACCAACAACGGCGTGGCTGGCACTACAACGGGCAACGTTTATATCGGCGCTGGCTCCACCGGCTCCGGCACGGTCATGCTTGAAAGCGGTAGCGCCTTTGGCAACACCGCCGCTGGCGGTCACGTCTACGTGGGCGGCAACGCCACCACGGCGCAGGGCGCGGGTTTCATTGGCGGCACCGGTACCGTAGCGGCAGGCGCGGGTACGGGCGACGTGGTGGTTTATAACACCGGTACGCTTTCGCCGGGCGACGCTCCCGGTCAGGTTGGCACGCTCAACATTATTGGCAACCTCGTTATGGAGAGCGGCAGTACTTTCCGCCTTGACTACGACGCTGCCTTAGCCACCAACGATCTGATAGCTGTAAACGGCGAAGCGGCGTTTGGGGCGAATCTGAATGTCTCGCTCTCCAACCTGACGGGGCTTAACTCCTTAATCAACAGTAACATTGTCGAAACGACAGGAGGCGTTACCACGGCGGCTCCGAACGCCAACCTGTGGTTGAACGGCATATCACTGGCCGGAACCCGCGCGGCGGGCAGCACTCTGACCCTTGGTCTGGCCAACGCCAACAATGACCTGGAAATCACCGCGGTCAATCTCAACATCACTAACGCCTACCTTACCTGGACGGGCGACGAGAACAATGTCTGGAATGTTTTTGCAGCGCAAAACTGGACGGACGGCGGCGCTGAGACCCGCTTTCTTGATGGTGACGCGGTGATCTTCGCCAACACGGCGAACACGACGGTTGATATAGAAGGAGATCCGAAGCCGGTAGCGCATATGTGGGTTAACAATACCGGCAATCTGACGATCAACGGCGACATCATCGGCGACGACAATCCCGGCGTGACCTCGCTTGCCGGTAATGCAGATATTTTTGGCGGTCTGGACAAGGAAGGCACAGGCTCTCTCACCCTGAACGGCACAAACACTTTTACGGGCAGGATAATTCTGGACGGCGGCGCTACCAACATCGGCGCTAATTCCGAGTTGCGCTCTGCCAGTTACCTTATTGTCGGCAATAACGGCGACGCCGCGCTGAACATCAGCAACGGCGGCGAAGTCTCCAATACTGTCGGCTACATCGGCTATCTGGCAGGCTCTACCGGCGCGGTTACGGTTGATGGCGCGGGCTCGACGTGGACGAATAGCGCCGCCCTCTATGTCGGCGCTTTCGGCGACGGCACGCTGGACATCAGCAATGGTGGCGCGGTTACTAATACTTTAGGCTCCATCGGCAATCAGGCAGGCTCAACCGGCGCGGTAACGGTTGATGGCGCGGGCTCCACCTGGACGAATACTGGCAGCCTCACTGTCGGCAGTAGCGGCAACGGCACGCTGGCCATCAGCAACGGCGGCGCGGTTACCAATACTTTAGGCTACATCGGCGACGAAGCAGGCTCTACCGGCGCGGTCACGGTAGATAGCGGAAGTTGGACGAATAGCAACTCCCTCAGTGTCGGCTATGAAGGCGACGGCGAGCTGGCTATTACCAACGGCGGCGCGGTTTCCAACACTAACGGCACCATCGGCTATCTGGCAGGCTCAACCGGCGCGGTAACGGTGGATGGCGCGGGCTCCACCTGGACGAATAGCGGCATCCTCACTGTCGGCAATTCAGGCAACGGCACGCTGGCCGTCAGCAATGGCGGCGCGGTTTCCAATACCTTCGGCTACATCGGCAATAATGCTGGCTCTACCGGCGCGGTCACGGTTGATGGCGGAACCTGGACGAATAGCGACGAACTCCGGGTCGGCAATAACGGCAACGGCACGCTGGCCATCAGCAATGGCGGCGCGGTTACCAATACTGTCGGCCTCATCGGCAATAATGCTGGCTCTACCAGCGCGGCCACGGTAACTGGCGCGGGCTCAACCTGGACGAATACCGACAGACTCACTGTCGGCAGTAACGGCAACGGCACGCTGGCTATCAGCAACGGCGGCGCGGTTTCCAATACTTTCGGCTACATCGGCAATCTGGTAGGCTCAACCGGCGCGGTCACGGTAGATGGCGCGGGCTCGACGTGGACGAACTCCTGGCTCGAAGTCGGCATTTCAGGCGACGGCACGCTGGCTATTACCAATGGCGGCGCGGTAACTTCCGCAGGCCGCATTTTTCTCAGCGCGAATGTTACTGGTTCCGGCTCGGTCATGGTCGGTAGCGGCTCCAGCCTCAGCGCTACCAATGTCTACGTCGGCGGCGACAACATCATGGCGCGGGGCGCTGGTCTCCTGGCTGGTACCGGCACTGTAACGGCCAATGCCGGGGCGGGTGACGTGGTGGTCTACAACACCGGCACGCTTTCGCCGGGTGACGCTCCCGGTCAGGTCGGCACGCTTAACATTGTCGGCAACCTTGATATGCGGAACGACAGCACTTTCCGCCTTGACTACACCGCTCCTCCCGGCGCCACCAATGATCTGATAAACGTCAGCGGCACCGGCGCGTTCGGCGCGAATCTGAATATATCGGTCTCCAGTCTGGCGGGTCTCTCCGCTATCGATGGCAATAACATTGTCGAAACGGGCGGCGGGATTACCACGGCGGCTCCGGGTTCCACCCTGTTGTTAAACGGCCTGTCACTGGTCGGCTCCCGCGCGGCGGGCAGCAGTCTGACCCTTGGTCTGGCCAACGCCAACAATGACCTGGAAATCACCGCCGTGACCATTACCGCGACCAACGACATCCTCGTGTGGACAGGCGATACCGACGACGCCTGGGACATCACCACCCAAAACTGGGAGTTCGATAGCGGCAGCATCAGCGGCCTTGATGGCGATCCAACCACCTTCCTCGATGGCGACATGGTGACCTTTGCCACCAGCGGGAATGAAACCGTCAACATCGCCGGTACACAGGCTACGGTCGCCCAGATGTTTGTCGATAACACCGGCGCGCTGACGATCAACGGCAATATCATTGGGGACTCCAGCCCCACGGCAACGACGCTTTTCGGCATGGGCGGCGAGTTGGTGAAGGAAGGCACGGGCTCGCTAACCCTGAACGGCATCAACAACTTCAATTACGTCCATCTGGACGGCGGCGCTACCAACATCGGCGCTAATTCCGAGTTGCGCTCTGTAGGCAACCTGGCTGTCGGAGTTTGGGGCACAGGCGCTGCGCTGAACATTAGCAACGGCGGCTACGTTGCCAACAATGGCGGCGGCTACATCGGGGTCAATCCAGGCTCCAGCGGCACGGTTACGGTAGCTGGCGCGGGCTCCACCTGGGAGAACTCCGGCGGCCTCTGTGTCGGCTGTTTCGGCGACGGCACGCTGACTATCACTAACGGCGGCGCGGTTACCAACAATACTATCGGCTCCATCGGCGACGACGTAGGCTCTACCGGCACGGTCACGGTATCTGGCGCGGGCTCGACGTGGACGAACAATGACCTATATGTCGGCAATTTCGGCGACGGCACGCTTACCATCACCAACGGCGGCGCGGTTATCAGTGACAGCGGCGTCATAGGTCGATCCACTGGCTCTACCAGCGCGGCCACGGTAACTGGCGCGGGCTCAACCTGGACGAATAGCGGCGCCAGCTTCATTGTCGGCGCTGAAGGCTACGGCGAACTAACCATCGCCAATGGCGGCGAAGTCCTGGCGCCTATGGGCACAGAGATTGGCGCCAACGGCCCTGCCGGTGAAGGCGTAATCAACATCGGCGCGGCAGCGGGCACGGCAGCGACAGCGCCGGGAACCCTGAATACCCCAACCGTTGATCTTGGCGATCAGGCCACGCTGGTATTCAACCATACCAATACAGCCTATGAGTTCGACCCGCAAATCACCGACATCGCTGGCACAGGCGCGGTAAATCAAGTCGCGGGTACGACCATCCTCACCGCCGACAGTACCTACACCAGCCTAACCACAGTCAGCGGCGGCACCCTGCAAATCGGTAACGGCGGCCTCACCGGCAGCATAGCCAGCGATATGGTGAACAACGCCAACGTGGTCTTCAACCGCTCCAACAACCTGACCTACGCTGGCGACATCTCCGGCACAGGCACCCTCACCCAGAGCGGCGCGGGCACGCTTACCTTGAGCGGAACCAACACCTACACCGGTCTAACCACGGTACGGGATGGAACCCTTGCTATCGGCGCGGGCTCAGGCATCTCGCCCAGTCTGGCGCTGTACGGCGGTGCGACCTTTGACAGCGGCGGCAATAACGTTCCCCTCAACCGCCTGGATGTGATTGCCGCCTCCGGCGGGACAGTCTACGGTACCGCCTTCTACGTGGGCGACCTCACCATGGGCGCGGGTAACGTGATGAATTTCTACCTGCCCCAAAGCGTTGCGAATGGAGATGTCATCCTTGATGTAGATGGCGACGCCACCATCACCGGCTCGACGGTCAATGTAGGAGTATCCGGCGGCGCGCCGGTTCTAAACCCCGGCAACGCCATCGTGCTGATTGACGCGGACTCAATGACCGGCAGCCCGACCAATACCACCACCAACGGCTCGACCCTGATAGGTCAGCATGGCGTAACTCTCCTCTACAGCTTCAACCTGGAGACAAACCCCACCCAACTGTTGGCGGTAGTGCCGAACCCACCGGTTATCCCGCCGGTGATAATCCCGCCGGTCTGCCCTCCGGATTGTCCGCCTGATCCCGATCCCGATCCCGATCCCGATCCCGATCCCGATCCCGACCCCGACCCCGACCCCGACCCCGACCCCGACCCC
>JGI24701J34945_10000766_pt1 | contig 16821 bp, 10 predicted proteins | sample TergutTh196P3_FD_34945 | JGI IMG/M metagenome (IMG submission 34945)
GTTTCCAGAATTGCCAGGTCAACCATTAGTTTTGGATTGCTCAAAAGCATTTTGACATTTGTGTCGGAATTCGTAATGATGGAGAATTTTGTCGCTTCCGACCCTGTTCCGGCAGTTGTTGGAATTGCGCACATGGGGGGCAGGTCCTTATCGAGCGCCTTGCCTAAATAGCCTGTGACACTTCCGCCTTGCGCACTGACTGCGGCGATTGCCTTCATGGCGTCTATTGGGCTTCCGCCGCCAAGGCCAATAAGGAAATCGCATTTTTCGTTTTGATAAAGCTTGACCCCGTCGTCAATAACGGTATGGTTGGGTTCAGCATTCACCTCTGCATACACATGGTGTGAAACGCCAACCTGGTCAAGTTCATCTGTTAATTTTTTTAAATTCCCCAGATCTACCATGGACTTATCGGTAACGATCATAGCCTTTTTTCCAAAGGCTTTAAGCTCAACCATTGCTGTTTTCATTGCATTTTCGCCATAGATAGTTAAATGCGGGACTAAAAATGCATAAGCCATTATCATACCTCCTGATTATGGAATTGTTTATTAATCATACCATGGAATTTCAGGAAGGCAAGGTTTTTTTTGGGCTGTTAATCCTGAAAACCGGCATTACGGTTTTCATTTTCCGCTAAATATCATATAATTTCTTACCATGGCTAAATATCCTTTTGAGACAATCGAACCCAAGTGGCAGAAATACTGGGCTGATCACAAAACCTTTAAGGCGGCCGAAGATCCGTCCGTGCCGAAGGACAGGCGCTGTTATGTCCTTGATATGTTCCCTTACCCATCAGCGCAGGGCCTTCATGTGGGACACCCCGAAGGCTATACCGCGACCGACATTTACTGCCGCTATCTGCGCATGAACGGCTATAATGTGCTGCACCCAATGGGTTTTGACGCCTTCGGGCTCCCGGCGGAAAACTACGCCATCAAAACGGGCACTCATNCGGCCGCCACAACAGCGGCAAATATAGAACGCTTCCGCTCTCAGATCAAATCGCTGGGCTTTTCCTACGATTGGGATCGCGAGGTAGATACATCAGACGAGGACTATTACCGCTGGACACAGTGGATATTTCTAAAACTGTTTGAAAAGGGCCTGGCCTATGAGGCTGAAAGCCCCATCAACTGGTGTCTTTCATGCAAGACGGGCATCGCCAACGAAGAAGTCAAAGACGGCCTTTGCGAGCGCTGTGGATCAAAAGTAACCCGCAAGCGCATCCGCCAGTGGATACTGAAGATAACCGCTTATGCCGAGCGGCTGCTCGCCGATCTGGACAGTCTTGATTGGCCTGAACCGATAAAGCTGATGCAGCGCAACTGGATAGGCCGCAGCGAAGGCGCCAATGTCGTTTTTAAAATAGACGGACATCCCGATGCGCTTGAAGTTTACACCACAAGACCGGACACTCTTTTTGGCGCAACCTATATGGTTCTGTCGCCGGAGCATTCGCTGGTTGAAAAAATTACAACTCCCGAACAGAAGCAGGCGGTAACGGCATATATCGAAGAAGCCGCCGGAAAGAGCGACCTGGAACGCACCGACCTCGCCAAGGAAAAGACCGGCGTGTGGAGCGGGGCCTTTGCGATAAATCCTGTAAATGACGAAAAGATTCCGATTTGGATTGCGGACTATGTGCTTATTTCCTATGGAACGGGTGCCATTATGGCAGTACCAGCCCACGATGAACGGGACTGGGATTTTGCAAAAACATTCGCCCTGCCAATCATTCAGGTTGTGGCCGCAGAAAAGCCGGAAGCTGGAAAAGATTATTCCGGTGAGCCGCAGGAGTGTACTGCTGCCGACGGTTACTCGGTGAACTCCGGCCAATTTGATGGCCTGACCACTGCCGAATTCAAAAAGCGCATTACCGAATGGCTTGAACAAAAGGGCATTGGAAAACATGCCGTGAACTACAAGCTGCGCGACTGGATTTTCAGCCGGCAGCGTTACTGGGGCGAGCCTATTCCCGTCGTGCATTGCGAGAAATGCGCCGCCGCCGGCTCCGCCATTGTTGCCCTGCCGGAGAGCGAGCTTCCGCTGAAACTGCCGAAGGTAAAAACCTATGTCCCGACTGGAACAGGTGAGTCTCCGCTGGCCGGCATTGAAGAATGGGTAAACACTACCTGCCCGAAATGCGGCGGCAGGGCAAAGCGGGAAACAAATACCATGCCCCAGTGGGCGGGTTCGTGCTGGTACTATCTTCGATACCTCGATCCAAACAATGAAAAGGCTCTTGCGGCAAAAGATAAAATTGATTACTGGATGCCGGTGGATCTATATGTCGGCGGCGCGGAACATGCGGTATTACATTTATTGTACAGCCGCTTCTGGCACAAAGTCCTTTATGACTGCGGTATTGTAAACACTGTCGAGCCCTTCCAGCGGCTGATCAACCAGGGCATGATCCTGGGCGAAGACAATCAGAAGATGAGCAAGAGCCGCGGCAATGTAATTAACCCCGATGACATAATTAATGATTACGGCGCAGACTCCATGAGGGTCTACGAAATGTTTATGGGGCCGCTCGAAGTCAGCAAGCCGTGGATCACGGCAGGCCTTGTCGGCGTGTCCCGCTTTTTGGAACGCCTGTGGGCGATAGGAGAAAGACCTCTGAGCAAGGCGGCTGCCGGAAGCGAAAAAGCCGGCGGCGCTGCGCTGCAAAAACTCCTGCACCGTACCATAAAGAAAGTTTCAGGAGACACGGAGACCCTCAATTTTAACACTGCAATCAGCGCCATGATGATCTATTCCAACGAACTTGGAAAACTTACAGAGATCCCGCGCACGCTTTGGGAGCCGCTGGTAATTATGATCAGCGCCTACGCTCCGCACCTTGGCGAAGAACTCTGGGAAAAATTGGGCCACAAGGAATCTGTTTCCACCTGCCGCTGGCCGTCTTACGATGAGCAGCTGACGCTCGACGATGAAGTAACAGTAGTTGTACAGGTGAACGGAAAAATACGCGACAAGTTTGTTGCCGCTGTGGGAACAGACAAAGCGGAGCTGGAAAAAACTGCCCTTGCCATGCCGGGTATTCTTAAATGGACAGAGGGACACTCTATCGCCAAGGTAATTTCCGTCCCCGACAAGCTGGTCAGTATCGTATTAAAGTAGCCTTTACCCGTAAGCCTTACACTGCTACGGCAATGCCAAAATGCACTTGTAAATATTCCTGAGGTCCCGTCAGGGGGAAAAGTGTCATGCAAGCATGCCATTTTTCCCCCCTGACACCCCTCGTTGAATTTATTTGTACATTTTGGCATTGCTGTAGTTGTGAAACATTTACATATGGAGGCAAGCCCTAAAAAAGGTAAAAAGTAAAAATTAAAAGGTAAATTCTTTTTTCGTCAGCGTTTCACTACTTTGTCCATTGCAGAAATGTGTACCCAATGAAGGTAACATGGGGTGGCAGAGGCAAAAATGCCGCCCCCGCGCGGCACCCACGTCTGCACAGCAACAGGCTGTGCAGATGAATAATGCCACAAGGTGTGGCGCTCAATAAAGGCCGATGAGAAGCGCAAGGCGCGAAGGCTTTAGCCTGAGCAGCGCGCCCGGATTTTTTGGCCTCTGACAGGACCCCTGTTCCCTGCTTTAGGTACACATTTCTGCAGTCGCCATAGCCGTGGAAAAGCCTCAAAGATCAAAGTACATCTGAAACTCAACCGGATGGGGCAGTTGTTTGTACCTTGCCGTTTCCTTCCTCTTGTTTTCGATCCAGATTTCGATCAGCCGCTTGGGAAACACGCCCGTTTCGGTTAAAAATCCGTGATCGCTTTCAAGGGCATTCAATGCTTCGTCCAGGCTCTGGGGCAGAAACTTGATCTTCGCCTGTTCCTTTTTTGAAAGATTATAAAGGTTAAAATCATAGGGGCCGTATTTTTCTTTTTGCGGATCAATTTGTTTTTTGATTCCGTCTATGCCAGCCATCAATATTGCGGAGTAGGCATAATAAGGATTGCATGTCCCGTCGGGGCTCCTCAGTTCAAATCTTTTTTGTTCAGGGGTTTTTGCATACCCGGGAATACGAATGACAGAGCTTCTGTTGGAAGTGGCATAACCAATTGTAACGGGAGCCTCGTAGCCGGGGACAAGCCTTTTGTATGAGTTGGTGCTTGGATTTGTAAAGCCGCACAGGGCGCGGACATGCTTTAAGATGCCTCCGATGAAATAAAGCGCCGTCTGACTCAACTGTGAATAACCCTCCGGATCATAAAACAGGGGCTTGCCGTCTTTAAACATGTGCATGTGTACATGCAGCCCATTTCCGGCTTCGCCATAGATTGGCTTTGGCATAAAGGTAACTGTTTTTCCTTCGGCAATCGCAGCATTTTTAAGAATATATTTTGTCAGCATGGTTTTGTCGGCCATTTCCCGCATTGCGCCCAACTCTACTTCAATTTCGGCCTGGCCGGGGCCGCCGACTTCATGGTGATGATATTTAACGGCAATTCCCTGTTTTTCCATCAGCATGGCAACCCTGCTTCTGAACCCGCTTAGAATATCATGCGGAGGAGTGATATGATAGCCGCCTTTCAACGGAATGTTGTAGCCCAGGTTATCAGTTTCCTGCCCTGTATTCCATTCCGCCTGCGCAGTATCAACCTTGAATTTTGAATAGTGCCCGTGAACGGCGTAACTGACATGATCAAATACATGGAATTCAAACTCCGGTCCGATTATCAGCGTGTCGGCAATACCTGTTGAGCGCAGGTATTCTTCCGCATGGAAGGCGACATTGCGGGGGTCCTGATCGAATCTCCTGTTGTCCGGCACGTCTATGGCGTAGACATCTCCTATCATGGAAAGCGTGGGAATCTCCGCAAACGGATCCAGGCGGGCTGTTGTTAAATCGGGGATAAAAACCATATCGCTTTTTTCAACAGGCGCAAAACCGTAATTTGAGCCGTCAAAGCCGACGCCGTTCTTCATGGTATCCTCGGTAAACCTGTCGATCGGCATGGTAAGATGGCGCCAGCGTCCGTTCAAATCGATCATCAGAAAATCTGCCATCTTTACCGAATTTTCCGTGCAAAACTTTTTAACATCCGCCAATGAGACTGCCATTTGTTTCCTCCGTATTTCATTTAATTGCATTGACTGTTGTTCGTCAACCGGGGCGCGCATCATGGTATTGCGCTGCTGGATTGCAATTCAGTATTATTATAACAGGAGTTACTATGTTAGAAGAACAGGTTAAAACCGTTTTGGAAAAAGTGCGGCCTTCTTTACAGGCTGACGGCGGAGATGTGGAATTTGTATCGGTTAATGAAGCCGGCGTTGTTTCTGTCAAGATGACCGGCGCCTGCGGAAATTGTCCCAACGCTCACATGACCCTGAAAATGGGAATTGAAAATATTCTTAGGAAGGAAATACCCCAGGTTACGTCAGTTGTCGGTGTATAGGCGCTGTTTACCGCGCCCCTAACCGTACCAGCCCGTCAATCGCGTTCTGATAATTCGGATCGAGCCCGACTGCGCGCTGAAATGCTTCTATTGCAGATGCCCTCTCCCCAGATGCTTCGCGGACTGTTCCAAGGCGGAACCACCACAGCGGAGTGCTCGGATCCAGGCGGACTGCGGTGGTGTAGGCAATGTCGGCGTGATGATATTTTTCTGTAATACGGTATATTTCCCCAATAAAGAAAAAGGCTACAGCGCTGCGCTCACCCTGGGGAATCGCGTTTGTGTATCGCTGCATATAGGAAAGCGAGCGGTTGTACTCGCCAAGGTAAAACCAGGATTCCCCCATTGTTTCCACGATGCGGTATTCATCCTGATACAGGCGTAAGCCCCGCTCGCCCCATGTGATTGTATCGGCGTGCCTGTTCTGGCGTCTGAGCGTCCATGTTATAACCGTGTAGGTTTCGCGGGTCGCTGCATTACGCGCTACTTCGTCCTGACAAATGCGGATTGCCTCGCTGTAATACTGTTCCGCTTCGGACATACGGTTTCTTGCTTCCAGGTCTCGTCCGATTTGATAATTCTGCAATGCACTTAAAACCGGCGGGCTTTGGGCGTCGGCGGTAAAGGGACAGTGATAGAAAATTATAAACAGCCACAGATAAAGCCCATTGCGATTCATAATAACAGTATACCCAAATTATTCCATAAACTCAACCGGCGTTTTTTCCTGTATGTGTGATATTATGATTATATGAAACGCAGCGCATGGAATAAATTTATTATAGCCAGGGATCGCTACCGTCTGGCTGTAGAAGAAATAACGGGCATTGCGCCGAATCTTGCAAAGTTCCAGCAGAAACTAGCCGACGGCAGGACAGATAAAGGCGGGGCAGTCCAGGGCTATAAGGTAGAGACTCCAGTTGTGTATAACCGCGCACTTGACGAAATTACGGTGGGCGATGAGATACGCCTGATCCTTGTTGCAGATAATCCTGGCCGCCGCGAACAGGCTGCGGAAAATCGTCGCTACCTTGTGGGCCCGTCGGGAAAAATTGCCGAAAAATTCTTCAATAATAATCCTGCTCTTGGAATTGATTTTCGCAAAAATACGATCATATTAAACAAGACGCCAATTCATACGCCGCGCACTGTAGAACTGAGGGAACTGTGCCGCCTGGAGGCCTTAACCGGAAAACGTACAATCGAAAAAGCCCTCGAAGAATCGCAGAGAACCATGGCCGCCCTTCTGCTGGAATTTCACAAGGCTCTTTATACGGGCGGGGACAATGATCTTCAAATATGGATTATTGGCTATTCGGAAATGAAGAAGGGCGGAATCTTTTCAGTTTATACTGATGAGGTAAGGCAGCTTTACAGTGAAGCCGGCAGTGAAATGATGGAACGGCTTTTTCTGTTCCGCCACTTTTCGATGAATCAGTTTACCATTGATTTAAACCAACAGAAAAAGCCCGCAGAAACTACGGAGAAGGCCCTGCGGAGAATTGGCTCGGCATACAGGCAGCGTATACTGGGATTTTAATGTATAATGCACTAAATATGAATTCTGTTGAAACCGTTCTTTTGGAAAATATAGATAACCCCAAATCCCTTTTTATTTTCCCGACCGACATTGCCGTTTCCCAGTGGGCGGATCATCTATTGAGGCTCCGCGGCGGCACGGTTGCAATGAATAAATTTATCGCCTGGGATAAATTNAAGCAGAATTCGATCCGGTCNAANGTACAGAACAAACGNNGCATTCCTTCGGCTCTAAGGAAAATTTTTGTCTGCCGGCTTATCAGGGAAAACGCCGAAGCCTGCGCGCAGGGCCGGCCGCCTGTTTTCTCTTCGCTGATAGGACCCCAGTGGGCGCGGCAGGCTGCGCAGTTTACTGGCTGGCTGACAGATATTCTGCCCCAGCTTGGCTCATGGCTCAGAAAAACAACCGGACTTGCGCCCTCCATGATCCCTGGCGCAGAAGCCGGCGGCCGGACTGAAAAATACGAAGCCGATGACAGGGATTTATTTGTCCTGGCAAAACGTTATGCGCAGTTTCTTGACGCCAACGGGCTGTTCGAGCCTGCCTGGGAAACACCGCCTTTTGAAGATGACGGAAAAGAATGTTTTATTTTCTTTCCACAGGCCCTTTCCGATTACAGTGATTACAGGGATTTGCTGTCGGAAAGCGGCCATGTAAAAACGGTAAGTGCAGACGCGGAAAACATGCTGCCGGAAACCTGGTTTTATACAAACTCCCGCAGCGAAATAACCGAGGCGGCTCTTTATATCAGGGCTCTCCATGAAAACGAAGGTGTAAACTGGGAAGCAATCGCCGTGTGTATTGCAGACGAGCAGGACTATGAGCCATACGTGCTGCGTGAATTTACCGTCAGGAATATTCCCTTTGTTAAACGAATCGGAAAACCTCTTTCGGATTATGCGGCAGGGCAGTTTTTCCGGTCTATAGCCGATTGTATATCGCGGGACTTTGCCTTTCCGGTTGTTACCGGCCTGCTGTTAAACAGCAACCTTCCGTGGAAGGATACGCCGGAAATTAAAAAACTTGTCGATTTTGGAATTAAAAACAACTGTGTCAGTTCATGGGTGGAGCCGGAAAACGGGAAGGATAGGCCGGTAAATGTCTGGGAAGATGCATTTGCCATGCCTTTCGGCGGTTTCGACCCGGCAGTACGACAGTTTTTCACGGATTTTAAAAAAAGGGTGAAGGATTTCAGGGGAGCCGGCTCTTTTGCCGAACTTCGCAGGCAGTATTTTATATTCAGGGAACGTTTTTTTGACATGAATAACTGCACTGATGAGACAGACCTTATTCTTTCACGCTGCATATCGGAATTAACATATCTTTGTGAACTCGAAAAAGATTTTCCCGAAGTGCAGCCTCCGGATTCTTTTATGTTTTTTACGGAATATCTTGGCGAAGTTATCTACCTTGCCCGCCAGTCTGCTTCGGGGGTGGCAATCCTTCCGTATAAAACCGCGGCGGCTGCTCCTTTTGACTGCCACATAATACTTGGCGCAAGCCAGGAAAATCTTTCTCTCCTTTTTTCGGGTTTTAAGTTTTTGCCCAAGTCTAAAAGGGAATTACTGGGATTTACTGATGAAGATGCGTCATCGGTATTTATCAATCTGCATAAATACAACTCGAAAAAGCCGGCGGCTTTCTTTTGCTCCGAACAAACTTTCTCCGGTTATGCAATTCCCCACTCAATGCTTGACGCTCCTTCAAAGCCAGTGCTGCGTTATGCGCAAGAAACGGCGTTTGAAGGCAGGTTTTGCGAAGATTTATTCAGCGCCGAGAATAATTGTTTTAGCTCCATTAACAGCGGAAAAGAAGCCGGTTTGATAAAACTTTACGCGAACCAGAGTATGGGGTTCGATTCATGGCGCTCTCGCAGGGAAGGCCATGCGGATTGCGGCGGAATGTGGAGGGCGGATGAAAATTTACTCAACATCATACGGGAGCAATTTGCGGCTAATCCTGAATTTCCCGGCAAGTACAGCGTTTCCGCTTCTTCCCTTGAAGTATATTACCGCTGTTCCCTGGAGTGGCTTTTTCAGCGCGTTCTCAATCTGGAAAATGTGGAGATCGAAGCGGGCATGATGACGGAAAATATCACCGGCGTGGTGTTTCATGCTGCGCTGAATATGTTTTTTTCTGAATTAATTAAAAATGATGATGTGCTTGAACGTCCTAAATATGGCGGTGCGGAAAATACGCCGTATCTTCCTGAAAGTTACCGTAAGCTGCTAAGGCGATGTTTGGATACTCTTTTCGATGGATTCCCGCGCCTGCCGCCGGACGGCAAACCACAGATGAGCGCCCTTACTATGCGGCTTCTGGCTGCGGAAAAAAATCATTTTCAGCATAAGCTGGAAAAATGTATTGCTGTCTTTCTTTCTTTTTTTCACGGCTGCCGTGTAAAGGGAAGCGAAAATTTATATTATTCGCAGCGCGATTCCTATTTTTTAAGGGGAACACTGGACTGCATTCTGGAAGATGCCCGTGAAAACTCGGAAACAAAGGGCGGGCTTATAATAATCGATTTTAAGCTTAAAAATACGCCAAGCCGCACAGATTGCATTGGCGGTGAGAAAACAGGGCTTGCCAATTTTCAGCTTCCCGTGTACATGAGCCTTGCAGAAGAAGCCGAAAAAAACGATGTGCATACCGCCCTGTTTTTCAGTATTCTTGAGCTAAAGCCGGTGGTGATATTCGGTACGGTGAAAAATTCAATAACCAATGCTGTAACCCCCAATATAAAAGCATCCCGCATATTGCGTAACAGCGAAAGATTTATGGATATTATGGAGGAATTTGGCCGGAAGGCGGAGCGTTTTGCGGAAGAAATAAAAAGCGGAAATTTTTCTGTTTTTGAATCTGAGTTTAGCGGATGTAGTAACTGCAATTACCAAAGGGTATGCCGGACAGTTTACAAAATTGGCAGTGAAAAGGGCATTGTGTCATTAGGAAGCTCCAATGGAAAATAAAACACCGCCGCTTAACAGAGAACAGGAAGCTGCAGCGTTCTGTAATGATAATGCGGTTATTGCGGCAGGGGCAGGCTCGGGAAAAACAAAGGTTCTTGCCAGCCGTTTTGCGTGGCTTATTACCGAGAAAAATTTAAAAGTTAACGAAATTCTCACGCTCACTTTTACAACAAAGGCCGCCGCTCAAATGTACAGCCGGATTCATTCGCTGTTAGCTGAAATTGCTGTCAGCGGTACGGATGTCAAAGCTCAAAGGGCACGTCAGGCGCTTGATGATTTTATTAACGCAAGAATACAAACCCTGGATTCCTACAGCAGCGCCCTTGTAAGGCAAAGTTCCCATAGATATGGTATTAGTCCCAATTTTAAGATTGATCAGGAACGCTGTCGGGACATTGCCCTTGAATTATCGCTTCCCTTTTTGATTGCACACAGGCGCCATCCGGCTGTCGAAAGGCTTTATTCGGGAAAAAGACCAAAAGAAATTATTCATGGTATTTTTAATCAATTGCTGCTGCTGCACACTAGGATCGATCAAAAACCGGACCTAAAAAGTGATGTAAAAAAGCAGTTCAATATTGCCTGCGATGAATGGACAGAACAGTGCGCCGGTTTATTTAAGCTGCTGAAAGAAATTGAAGATTTAATTATTAACAATGAAGCCCTGCTCCCGGAGCTTGTCCCTTTGATGGGAGAATTCAAAAATGGTAAAATACCCATTCCCTCTGCTGTGGATATTCGCATATATTTTAATTTTCTTTTGGAAGTCTCTGGTGAAGAGTGTATTGAAAAAGCCGAATCCCATCCATTACAGAATTCAATAATGCAGCTTCTTGGTTTTATCACAGCTATAAATAAACTGAATTTGGGAAAGGGAATCCAGAAAAATAATCCAGTAAAAGAAAGGATAAATCAATTACGTTCATTGTTCGGCGAATTTTCTTCTTTGGCTGTATTTTGTTTACAGGCTGGTTTTATTCTTTCGATTATGCCCCTTCTGGAGACATTGCAATACCGTTACCTGGAAAGAAAACGTGCAGAGAAAGTTCTTACATTCGCCGATGTGGCAAGTCTCGCCAGAACCATACTCCTGGAGCAGGAAGATATCAGGAAGAGTGAAAAAGAATCCTTTAAGGCAATTATGATCGACGAATTTCAGGACAACAACGAATTGCAGAAGGATTTGCTTTTTCTGTTAGCCGAAAAACCTGATAAGATAACCAGGGGAATTCCGGAAGCCGAAGATCTTTCACCTGGTAAACTTTTTTTTGTCGGGGATGAAAAGCAGTCGATTTATCTTTTCAGGGGCGCCGATGTATCTGTTTTCCGCAAATTAAAAAAAGAATTAAACAGCGCAGACCTTCCCCTGAAAATCAATTACCGTTCTACGGCGCAATTAATCGGAGCGTTTAACGCAATTTTCGGCGGTAGCGGTTTTGATCCGCAGGGAATACTTCCAATGGCGGAAAAGCCATCGGTTTTTGCACATGCAGGGGAACTGCCGCTTTACGAGGCGGCATACACTCCATTGCAGGCAAACAGAAGTGACGAAGGTAAATTCGCTGTTTGTATTCTCGATACAAAGACAAACGGCAGCCAGGAAAATGAAAACGAAAATTTGCAGCCGGACGAAAACGAAGCCCATTTTGTTGCCGGGCAAATTCGACGGCTGCTCGAAGAAAAAACCGAAGCCGGCTCTCCCAAATATCAGCCGGGTGATATCGCCATATTATTTCGAAAGCGCAGCCCCCAGCATATTTTTGAAAAACATCTGCGGCTGCTTGATATACCGTATACAAGCGAAGACCTGAACGATATTTTTTACGGCGGCCCTGTGAACGACATTATGTCTGTATTTCGCCTGGCCGCTTATCCAATGGACAGCGCTGCCTACGCTGAAATGCTGCGCTCTCCTTTTTCGGGGCTTTCCCTTTCCGGCCTTGCCCTGTGCCTTTCGGTGTTTAAAAAATCTGAAAACCCTGAGCCCTTCGGCGATGAGGCTCTTATACTTCTTGATGAGGCAGACCGGAGCAAATACGAAAACGGGAAAAAAGTATATGAACTGATCTGCGCAAGGGCAGCGGTTGAAAATGTCAGCTCACTGATCAGCGAATTATGGTACAACCTGGGCTACCGTTACGAGTGCGAGTGGAATCCGCAAGCCTCGGTATATCGGCAGTTTTATGACTATCTTTTTCACCTTGCGGTTAAAGCTGATGCTGCCGGCCAGGGGCTTGCGGCCTTTACCGATTCAATCATCGCTTTGCGGGAATCCGGCGAGAGGCTTGCTGATATTGAAATTCCTCTGGAGCGTCCCGGAGCGGTGCATCTTTTAACGATACATAAAAGCAAGGGCCTTGAATTTCCCGTGGTCTTTCTCTGCTGCTGCGGAAAAAGAAGCCGTACCGGAACTGATGGCGATGTGTATTTCGCCGATGACGCCGGAATTGTTTTAAATCCGCCGCTGCCTCCGCAATGTTCGTCAATTCCCGATATACGCAATAATTTTTTCTGGATGCGTACAAGTGCCGAAATAAAGAGAAAAAGAACTGCTGAGCTTCGCCGGCTTTTATATGTGGGAATGACAAGGGCCGAGAAAGAATTGTATCTGACTGGCTGCCTTGGCATTGGCGTAACAGATGATAATTTTACTGTTAGTCTAAATAATTATATAGAAGAAAAAGCCAATGCCGATAAAAATATCGCCGGAGATTCCATTATTGATGACGATACTTTTTTCGGTCTTTTCTTGCCGGCGCTCTGTTCGCACATTCCGCTGGATGCCAATGCCGGAAAACCCGCATTTTTCAGTCTTGAGGAAATTCCGGTTTATTCCGAAGAATTCATGCGCAGCCAGGAAACCCAAAGCTCCGCCCTTGCGAATAATCGGGAAGGCTTAATGGCTTTCTTTGAAAAGTTCTCGGCTCTTTACAAAAACGCCGAAGTGATTCAAACGCCGGTTTTACGCGATAATCACATAACACCGGTTTCTCTGAAGGGCAAAAAAAAGATGCCTGGTGATGAAAAAGCTGAAGCTGCTGCCAATCGCGCGTTTTCCGGCGAAGAAGCCGGCGATATTTTTGAAAAAGTTGATCCAATGCTGGCTCGTTTAACGCAGGCCGGCGTTGACGAGGGTGAAAAATTTAACAACGCCAGTTTCGGGACAATCGCGCACATTTGCGTGGAAGCCCTGTTAAACAAAAAGGAGCCGCAGATCCCTGTTAACATCGCCGGCTTAATAAGCCCCAAAGAAGCGGAAACTTTTCTTGATGCCGGCAGGGAATTGGCGGTTCGTTTCCTGCGCTCTCCCCTTGGCAAAATTGCCGAATGTGCAGGGCTGCGTGAAAATGAATTCCTATTCAGGACGCTGGTTAAAAATACCGATGGGAAGGAAATGTTTATCAACGGAGCAGTGGATCTTTTATTCGACGATAGCGACCATATACATGTAGTTGACTTAAAAACCGACAGCCGTGAGCTGCCAATGGAGCATATTGCGCAGATGGCGTGCTACTACCAGGCGATTGATTATCTTTTTGCGCAGCCGGCCAAAAAAGAATGCCGTATCTGGTTGTACTATCTGCGCACAGGCCATGCCGTTGAGATGACAGGAGAGGTGAAGAGGGTTAAGCTTTATGCCTCACAGCCAAATTCTTAACCCATCGTTCTTTGGCAAGGAAGTAACGTGCTATAAAATATTTTGGGACATCCGTTAGTTTAAGAATGGCGTACATAGGAACGGGCGCAATAGACGTTGCAAGAGAAAGGATAATGGAGCCAGGAACAAAGAGCAGGGTATTCACTGAAACATCGGCATACATTCCCATAGCGGTGTCGCCTCCGGCTCTGGATACAGCGAACTGAACGTTTAACAGACCCCATAGGGGCAGATAGATAAGAACAACAATAACAAGGCCAATACTGATTCCTCGTGCGGCGGCAGTTAGGTTGGAAAACACAAGCGGGATTAGAAAGGCAGCCAACAAAACCCCCGGAATGGCGACAATGAAGCCGATCGCAACCGATCCGGATTTTAGCCATCTGGCACGTTGGCGGGCTTCGTCAAGTTTGCCTGCCCCCAATGAGCCGCCCACAAGGATGCTCGAAGCAGTCCATATTCCTCCAAAAATCAGGAAGAAAATATTTGCTATTGTCCAGCCTGCCGCCATGCCTGCAACCACCTCAGCGCCGCCGCGTCTGTTGTACATGGCAGTCATTATGGTTTCAGAGCTGACCCATGATAATTCAGAGGCAAATATCATGGTAGACTTCAGGAAGATTTCGACGATCAACCGTTTTTGAATGTTAAAAATATTTATAATACCCACAAAGAACGGCGCTTTCGAGAATGATGCATAGCCGATAAATACCAAAACCTCGAAGATACGCGCAATGATTGTAGCGTATGCGGCTCCATATACTTCCAGCCGCGGAGCGCCAAGATTGCCATAAATTAAAATCCAGTTGCCAATGGTGTTCACGACGGTTGCTGCAGCGGATATAATCAGGGGTATCTTTGGGCGGGCTATTTCCCTGAAACTGGTGCCGATGGAAGCAGATATGGCCATTGGAAAAAAAGTCCATGAAACCAGTCTTAAATATGATGAGCCGATGGTTATTATTTCGTCCCTGGCGGCGTTATTCGTAACCATGATTCCGATCAGCCGATCGGGAATTGTTTTGCATAACGTAAAGTAAAGGATTGAAGCGCTAATCGAAAAAAGTATTTTGAAACGGTAGGCATGTTTCATGCCGTCGGGATTTTCCGCGCCCTTAAACTGTGCGATGTAAATACCTCCGGCCTGGCATACTGTGTTAATTATGATGATATATACAAAATTAATCTGATTGGCTACGTTTACAGCGGCCATGGATATATCGCCCAGACCGGCAACCATGAAGTTGTCTATCAGCGAGACCATGCTCATGATAAACTGCTGCATCATCACCGGCAGTGCAATGGCCAGAGCTTCCCGGTAAAAAGAGAAAGGGCCGAACTGTGAGGATATACTGCGTAAGGGATTTTTGAGACTATTCATATTTATGGTTTATTTTTGTTTGACAGGACCCCTGTTGTATGTTTCAGGCATACATTTCTGTATTTACTGCAGTTACTAAAAAGCTTCGTTTAATAGTTTCTCGGAGAGAGAGGGATTCGCAGTTCCAGTCGCGGACGTCCTTGTCCGCTCCTTCCACTGCCGCCTGCGCGCTCCCGGTGCGTCCATGCACCGCATTACCTACGGCAAGGCTTACGCCTTGGAATAAAACAGGAGCTTTGGCCTGAAGCCATTACTTAAAAGTTATGGCTTTTCCCTGGCCTACGCCGTATTAACTTTGCACCAACAACCCGCTCACCGGTTCGCGGGCTTTTGCTTGGCGTGTTTCGAATCCCTCAATATCCGGCTACATGTTGCCATAAAAAATCATGATGATCTTCCGGCTGCAAATTAATTTCCCGGAGAGAGAGGGATTCGAACCCTCGGTACCCTTCCGGGTACACACGACTTCCAATCGTGCACCTTCGGCCGCTCGGTCATCTCTCCAAATGTGTCGTTTTCCCGAATCCCTCAATTTCCGGCTACATGCTGCCGTAAAAAATCATGATGACTTTCCGGCAATATATAAATTTACCGGAGAGAGAGGGATTCGAACCCTCGGAACCCTTGCGGGTTCAACGGTTTTCGAGACCGCCCGATTCAACCGCTCTCGCATCTCTCCTATAGGTGTTCTCGAACTAGTCCAATATAGTATTTTGTAGCCTTTATGTCAATCTTACATTTCTGCTGTTGCCATAGTTGCGAAAAAGCCTCATTATGAAGAACAATATGTCTATTTTACTGTCCGGCGATTTTCATGCCAATGCTGTTGGTGAACTGTCAATTCTGACAAAAAAAAGCCTGCTCGCAAAATACGGCGCGGAAAAATTCAGAACAATAAAATACCACATCATTCTTGGAGATGGTGGTTTTCTCTGGCCTGGCAATGCTCGAACCGATTTATATAATTACCGCACATTTACTCAAAGACCGTTTCCTGTTTTATGCGTCATAGGCAATCATGAGCCCATGCTGGGCATGACGCTGCCCGAAGAGGATATCGGTATTGGGGAGACCGTCTATCTTGTAAATAAAAAACCTTATGTAGCGTATCTGAAAAGGGGAAAAACGTATCAGATTGACGGCTTTAAATTTCTTGTAATGGGCGGTGCGCTTTCAATAGACAAGGGTTTCCGCATTCCCGGGAGAAGCTGGTGGAAGGAAGAATACTGGGACGACAGGGAAAAGAAAGCCCTGTTTGAATTGCTTGATGCCGATAATGAGTTTGACTATATTCTTTCGCATACCGGCCCTGATAGTATAAACAATAAATTATTCAAAAGTATTTTTCATGGTTCGGTTAAGTTTACCGATGAGGTAGCTGTAATGAATGATGCCGTAGATTCGCGGGTCAGGTGCAAGGGCTGGTTCTGCGGACATTGGCATCAGGACAGGTTTTACAATGATGATGAAAAACGTTTCTATCAGTTTTTGTATAATGATGTTAAGCTGCTGAGTTAATAATCTAACTGAGGCTGACACGACTTGAACGTGCGACCTGCAGATCCGCAATCTGCTGCTCTATCCAGCTGAGCTACAACCTCAAGTGTACGGGACTCGAATCCCCCGTAAACAGTTAGTGTGGAGTTTTGCTATGCAAAACTCCAAGGTCAAAATCCTTTGGATTTTGACCCGTATCCGGAGCCGGCCTGAAGCCATTACTTAAAAGTTATGACCTTTACTTGGCCTACGCCGTGTTAACAATACTCCAACAACCCGCTCACCGGTTCGCGGGCTTTTTCCTGGCGGGGGGGGATTCGCCTTCCAGTCCTCAACATCCTGTTTCGGACTTCCAGGCC
>JGI24701J34945_10000769_pt1 | contig 16788 bp, 14 predicted proteins | sample TergutTh196P3_FD_34945 | JGI IMG/M metagenome (IMG submission 34945)
GATGCCGTGGAACGCGCCGGGGTGCAGTAAAAAGAGGAAATGAGTAAAGCCTCCCATTGACGGGAGGCTTTTTTGTATGGGTGTATTTGACGGTTACGAAATAATCATTTTACCCCTTGACAAAAGTTGCCCCAAGGAAAGTGTCAAGTTCACCTGACTTTTAATCAGGGTGTCCCGCGTTCGAGTCGCGGATGGATCACCGGAAATAAGGTGCATAGCACCACGGAAAGCGCGCCGGCCCCTGCTTGCTAAAACTTTCCGGGGGTTATACCTTCATATTTTTTAAACGTCCGGATGAATGCGTTGGCGTCATTATATCCTACCATTTCAGCGATTTGACCGATTGTGTACTTTCCGTCGCGCAGGAATAATTTAGCCTGCCTTATACGGATTTCATGAAGATAGTCGAGTACCCCTTTCCCTATAACCTTTTTGAATATTTTGCTAAAATAGGAATTAGATAAGTTAAAATGTTCCGCGATACTGCTTACGTTAATGTCATATCTCTGATAGTTTTCGTCAATGTACTTCATTACACTGTCCATAAGGCTTAATAATTGTTGCTGTGCAAAGTCACCATATCGATTTTCGAGCTGCGTCAGTACATCCGCGATGCTATCCTTTAACTGTTGCACCGTCGTACTGTTTTTTAATTTGGATTCTATGTCTTCTATTGATAATATAGCTTCTGGGTTCTGTGGCAGCCATTGTTGAAGCGAAGAAAGAAAGGTGTCATTGATTGAACGCATTCTGCCTCGAATACTGTCCATTGATTGGCTTGGATTAAAGTATACCGAAAACATATCATCTAATAAATTGGCGGCTCCTGTAAATTCCATAGCTATTATCATATTGCGAAATTTGCGGGTTATATCCAAAAATTGGTCTACCTCTTGCATCGATTCAATTTTTAATTGATGAATATCCGAATAAACTGTAAAGTTTTTGTTAAACACAATACTGATTTGAAGCATTTCGTTTGATTTTGAATAGCTTTTGTTGATTTCCCCAATATCGCAAACGATGTCTCCTACGCCTATACAGACTTGCGCATTGAATAGAGAATGAATTGTTTCTGGCAATTCGGATAATTGCGATATCACGGATTTGACCTTTGTTTCATTTGCACAAAAAAGGGATATTACATCGCCGCCAAGCGTTATTGAATCCACATGCTGTCCTTCCATTTTGTAATCGGCAATAATATTTTTAATGATATACTGAACCAGACTTAAATAATCGTCGTTTTCCTTTTCATTCGCAAAAAACAAGCTCCGATAGTTTATAGGTCGCGTCATAATCACACANTAGGCGTCGGCTCGCAATACATCATATTGNTCCATGATTGCTTCAGTTTCATGCTGCGACAAGCTTCCGGTAATCAGTTTTGAAACAATTAAATCCCACATCGCGTTACTGTTGCTGTCTAATTGCAGCTTTAGCTTAGCCGCTTCATTCAGCGTGTAATCAAGGCTTGTCTCAATATATTCGAACTCGTTTCTGAACCCGTTTATTGCCCCGCCCTCGTTTAACTTGCTGATAATTCTAAGGATAGGATTATAATTTTGCCGCAAAAAATAGAAAAGGATTAACCCGCATAGCAGCAAGCAAATCATTAAACACAAAATAGTAATAGAATTAATTCGCTTAATATTTGCCGCATACTCCCCTTTGGTAATATGATATTCATATCTGATACCGCTTAATTCAGAATCAAGCCACAATACTTCATCGTCTTCTTCGTAATTGCCAATATAGATGTTGTCTCCCGGCATATGTATAATCAGAGAACGCCCCGCAAAGCTATTGCCAATCTGCTCTATTGCGGCGGTATCCAATAAAATCATCACAACCGCATTATGGGTGCTTCCAATTTGAAGCGGCAACGACAATATATATGCAAGAGTAGGCTTTGAACGCAGCGTAAGAAGCGCATATCGGTTTTGCTGCTCGCCCGCTTTAATTTCATCCCAGAATTTTCCGGAAAAAACCTGATAATTATAATTTTCAATAGAATTGGAAGAACTATTGCTGATAACCATGTCTTTATCGAGAAATCCCACCGCGATTTCTTTTATCGCAACATTTGTAGTACAGTAATCCTTTAAGCGCTCTTGCAAAGAATAAAGCTGCATCCGCTCCTTGGGGCCAAAGCTTCCCTGCGCGTATAATGATACAATATTTTTATTTAGCGCAAGCTCCAGCGCGATACGTTTCATCTCAGTAAAGTTTGCGTCCATAATATAACGGAGCTTTTCAAGTTCTGCCACATATACTCTGTCCATTTCGTTTCGCATGAAATTCACCGACTGACGGTACAAAAGCCCGGACGCAATAACTGGGATAATAAAAATAAGAGATAGACAAAGTACCCAAGAAAGAAAAACAGTATTCCGGAATCTATACAAAAACCTTCTTTTCAAGATAAGCACGAGCCTTCCCGTTAAATGATTGTAGGATTATATCAAATACCTAAACACAATCAATGGATATTGTAAATTTTGCTTTATTAAGGATATACTGTAACATAAAAGTGCGAGAAATTCAATAAAAAACCGCAAAATGTTGATTAAATCAAAAATTGCATATTTGATTTTTTTGAAAAAAGGTTTTATTGAATATCGGATTCGAAAATGGCGATTTACTTGTCGTACATAATTCTTATAAAATAAATATGAGTTCAATATCAATACGCAAGGTTCGTCAGAACCGATATGAAGGAGGAAATTTTGTTGGTAAAAACAAAGAGGACTTTATCCTTACTGCTTGTGATCACATTGGTGACAATTGCATTCGCGGGCTGCGGACAATCCGGTACAAGCAACGCTCCCACAGACACTCCGAGCAACGTACAAGCAAACGATAGCGGCAATACAAGCAATGATGCGAGAGACTCCGGAACTGATGCAAGCGCCGACCCGGTGGAACTCACAATTTGGGCGCCGTTACATTGGGTAGGCGCGGTTATGAATTGGAACGACAGCGTGGCATGGCAGGAGATCCAGAAGAAAACCGGCGTCAAGCTAACTTTTGAACATCCGCCAAGTGACCAAGCGCAAGAAAATTTTAATCTGCTGATAGCAAGCGGAACCTTGCCGGACATAATATCTACCGATTGGACAGGTGATAATTTATATATCGGTGGCGGCGACAAATATATAAATGAAGGATATATCTTGCGCCTCAACGAATTGGCGGAACAGTATTCACCTGATTATTTGCGGTGCATAAGGGATTTTGTTCCGCAGAATGAACAAAAAGAATTTTACACGGATGAAGGCAATATGATGGTGTACTATGCCATTTCGCCTTATGAGGAATGGAATTACATCGGTTTGCTATACAGGCAGGATTGGATGGAAGAGCTTGGCCTTGACAATCCTGAAACCTTTGATGAGATTGAAAATGTGCTGACGCGTTTCAAGAATGAAAAAGGGGCTTCTAATCCCTTTATATTCCCATCGAAACCAAGGGCCGGCATCGACTGGGATAACGGGATGTTTTTGACTGCATGGGACGTCGGCCCCTCTTTCTATCAAAAAGATAATGTGGTAAAATATGGCCCCGTTCAGCCCGAATTCAAGGAATACCTCGCGCTGATGTCCGGATGGTATGCTAAAGGCCTGATTGACAGGGACTTCGCCACGCGCGACGACGAAGCGAGAAAACGCATGATTACTACCGGCGAATCCGGAGTTATCATTAACAGTCCCGATACCGTAGGCGACTGGATGACGGGAATAAGTACTATGATAGCGGGAAATTANCCTGTAAGAAAACAGGGGGATAAAATTGAGTACCGCCTGAAAAACTATGCGGCGCGTACACCTTTCAGTTTTGCCATTACAACAGCTTGCAAACATCCTGAGGAGGCCGCGAAATTCCTCAACTTCGGTTATACAGAGGAAGGATGGATGATCTACAACTATGGTATCGAAGGCGAGGTATACAACAAGACCGGCGAAACCTTTACGATTAACGGCCATTCTTTTGATAAGATAAAATATACGGACACGATGATGGATAATCCGCCACTCAGCATTTTAGACACAATCGCTAAGTATAAAGTTCACATCGGACCGTTCCTTCGCTTTGAACACGAGGGCAATCCGACAGTAAACTGGAACACCGCGGCTATGCGCCAATTTATGACAGACGCGGCGGGCACCACTTTGAACATGCCAATGGTGTCAATGAATTCCGACGAGGGCCAAGAATACGCCCGCATAATGAACCAGATAAATACATATCAAGATACCGCCGTTCTGGAATTTATTATGGGGATACGCAGCCTTGACACGTTTGAAGCGTATATAGCTGATATGGAAAAACTCGAAATCAACAAAGCGCTTCAAATTCAGCAGGCAGCGTTAGACCGCTATAACAAACGTTAACTTTTCATCACTTTTACACTAACCGGCCCTTTTATGGCCGGTTAGTGTAAAAGCAACTTTAAAAAGAGGGGGGCTACCACTATCAAAACACTGAATAATATTGTACTGGACCTCGCTAAGCATAAAACAATCTATTTGTTGTTTCTGCCTGCTTTGGTCTTTTATATAGTATTTTGCTACGCTCCTATGTGTGGCGCCGTGATTGCGTTTAAAAATTTTATACCAAGCAAGGGCATACAGGGCAGCGATTGGGTAGGTCTGAAATATTTTATTGAATTTTTCAATGACATGTATTTTTTTCGCCTTATCCGCAACACATTCATGCTGAATGTTTATGATATCATTGTCGGGTTTCCGGCTCCCATCATTTTGGCTATTTTACTCAATGAGCTTCGCGGAAAAAGGTTTAAAACGGCTGTCCAAACCTCGTTTTATATGCCGAATTTTATCTCAATTGTAGTTCTGTGCGGCATAATTGTTGACTTTTGCGCAACAGAAGGCGTTACAAGTGATATACTGGCTGTCTTTGGAATACCCGCCAGCAATTTATTACAGGATCGCGCCTTATTTAAGCCAATTTTTATAATATCCAACCTGTGGCAATATGCCGGTTGGTCCAGCATTATATATATGGCTGCGCTGGGCGGCATCAACCAAGAACTATATGACGCTGCGTATGTTGATGGCTGTGGGCGTTTCAAGCGCATCTTAAATGTCACGTTACCCGGCTTGATACCGACAATTGTTATCATGTTCATACTTCGTTTAGGTAATATAATGACGGTCGGATTTGAAAAGGTAATTCTCTTGTATAATCCATTAACCTATGAGACGGCCGACGTCATTTCGTCTTATGTATACCGAAGAGGAATATTAGAGGCGAATTACAGTTATGCAACGGCAGTCGGCTTATTTAACTCGGTTCTCAACTTCGGATTTCTGATTTTCGCGAACTGGTTCAGCCGCCAGCTTACCGAAGAAAGCTTATGGTAAGGGGATGATATGATGGAAAATAATATGACTAAATCCGACCGTGCGATTAATTTTATAATCGGATTCGTTTTACTCATTCTGGCGATCATATGCGTATACCCGATGATTTACGTTATTTTTGCGTCATTTAGTTCGCCTTTGCCGCTGACACAGCACACGGGCCTGCTATTTCATCCGCTGGAGCCAACGATTAAGGGATATGAAGTGGCTTTGAGATACAATAACATATGGAGCGGATATCGAAACACTGTTTTTGTGGTTGCATGCGGTACCGCAATAAATATGTTTGTTACAATTCTTGCCGCTTATACCCTTTCAAGAAAAGAGCTGTATCTTCGCAAAGCGCTAAATCTGTTTTGCTTGTTTACAATGTTTTTTAGCGGCGGCTTAATCCCAACTTTTCTTGTTGTTAAGAATATAGGATTGATCGACAATATATTTGCGCTGATACTCCCTGTCGCTGTAAATACATGGAATCTCATTATATTGCGTACCGCGATGGAGGGTCTTCCCAAAAGTCTCGAGGAATCCGCACGTATTGACGGCGCTTCCGACATCTCAGTTCTTTTCTTCATTATTATCCCGGTAATAAAAGCCACATTAGCGGTTTTAACATTATATTATTTAGTTTCACATTGGAATTCATGGTTTAACGCAATGCTGTACCTTAAAGACCGAGAAAAATTCCCCTTGCAACTGATTCTGCGGGAGATTCTGATTTCAAACACTTCCAACGCGGCGTCGTCTGCAAGTGCGTCAATGGAGGGTATAGATCGCTATAAAACTCTTGTTAAGTACTGCACAACTGTTATCGCTACGTTACCGATTCTCTTNATATACCCGTTCCTGCAAAAATATTTTGTAAAAGGNGTGCTAATAGGCTCCGTTAAGGGGTAAAGATACGAAAGCCGGTGAAAGATATGAAACTAAGCAACAGCGCGAAAAAAATACTGAATGACCCTTTAAGGATTGAGCAACGCGATCAATGGTTTTCTCGTTTGCAAAATTTGTTTGACGGAAAGAAAACCGATAACGTNATGGCAATTAATGGGGTTTGCGGTAGTCCGGAAGATGACACACTGCTTTATTCCTACCCGGAACAATGGGTTGTCGAAAGCCTTGAAAATTTAGCGGAGAAAATTGATGCGCGCGGCAATGATGTGCAGTTTATTTTGCCCTGCATTGAACCGGGAATATTTGGGGTTCATTTTATCGATAGCATCTTTGGTTCACATGTTTATTTTGAAAAAGAGTCGAATCAGTGGTACAACGAATACCTCAATACAGAAATCGGAACACTGCGGCATCCCGATTTAGAAAAAAGTGAAGCATGGAATCTAGCAACCCGTGCTACAAACGAGTTCCTAAAGCAAGAGGTAGAGTTGCCGTTGTTCGGGCTTCCTACAATTGCCAGCGCTTTAAATATCGCGGTCAATCTGTATGGGGAAAACATTTTGGCCGAAATGCTGATTGATCCAGATAACGCCGCTTGCGATTTATCCGTAATCAATCATCTGCTGGCAGAGCTTCATTACTGGTATCGCTCGGTTTTACCCGAAAAACAATTGCAACCCGTTATATCATGGCAGCGCACCCAGCCATCTGGCTACGGTCAAATATGCGGGTGTACAACACAATTAATCAGCGCCGAAGTATATGATACGCAAATTGCCATTTTTGATAATGAACTTTTAGGTGTGTATCCAAACGGAGGTATGATACATTTATGTGGTAGCCATAGCCACCTGATACCTTCTTTCCGGTCTATGCAAAACTTGAAAGCACTTCAATTAAATGANTGTGCGGCGCGTGATCTGGCACTGTATTTCAATGGTCTTCGCGAAGACCAGATTCTTTATCTCATGCCCTGTGATGGCATGCCCACGGAAAAAGCAATAGAGATAACCGGGGGCAATCGTCTTGTGATACAAGCGGCTTTATCAGACGCCTGATCAGCGAGTTTTCAATAATTATATTACGGAGGGCATGTATATGCAAGGAATACCGAGACCGGAATATCCCCGTCCTGATTTTGAACGCAAAGAATGGCAGAGCATGAATGGTCAATGGTTGTTTTCATTCGACAATCCTACATATGACAAGACAATAACTGTGCCGTTTTGCTTCCAATCGAAGGCGAGTGGTATCGGAGACACATCACGGCACGATGTCGTATGGTATAAACGGAGCATTTTGGTTGATGAAATATAATACTTGGATTATCAACAATCTCCGCCTCTATCGGTTATGCCAACAATCTGATTGTGTTAGCGACACATATGCAAACCGCCCATCAGGACTTGACTGATCTGATAGGTGGTTTTTTCATATCATTCACTCCTTGTAGGCGTTAAGAATTCCTTGCATGCGTGGTACGCCCTTAATATATTTACTTTTACTATTCTATTGCTTGTATGATTGGTAATTTTGCACTATTTTTTAATATTGTTATTGACAAATTCAGAAACTCTTAATATAATGAACATACATAATTAATTATGTAAATTATGTATGTTCATTAACTATGTAATATGTAAAGGGAGGATTTCAAGTTGAAAAGAATTTTTGCGCTACTTATCTCAGCAATAATGATCGTATCTTTGTTCGCGGCGTGCGGGCAAGGCGGGGGCGCTTCGTCATCCGACGGAGGGAACACATCGTCATCTAGTGGCGGCGGCAAAACCACCGTTGAATTCTGGGGACACGTAAACGAAGCGTGGAACGCATCCCACAGGGATATTGTTGGAAGATTCAACGCATCGCAATCGGAAATTGAAGTGGTTCCGACATTCTTCCCCTATGACGACTTCGAAGCGAAGATTCAAACTTCTCTGATGGCAGGCGGCGCAGGCGCTGACATTTATGAAATTTGGGGCGGATGGGGTCTTGACTTTGTGGCCACGGACGCTCTCAGCCCTGTGCCGGATGCCTTAATCAAAGAGCTTATCGCGGACAGCTATGAACCGGTACTCGGTACTTTCAAAAAAGGCGATACCTATTACGGCGTGCCGGTGGAATACAACAACGAGTACGGCGGTATGCTGGTAAACAAAGTGGAGTTTGACAAGCTTGGCATCCCTTACCCCGAAACGTGGGACGAAATCGTGAATGTTGCCCGCCAGACTTCGGTCAGCAACGGTCCTGTATTTGAGATGCGCGGACTTGATTTCACAACCGACGATACCCTCACCCATACGTTCCTGACTACGATACTTTCCACAGGCGGGCAGTATTGGGTGAACGACAAATTCGACTTCTCAACACCCCAGGCAACACAGGCATTGCAGATGCTGGTTGACCTCATCGTTGTTGATAATGTGACAAACCTTGACTCCGCCACTGGCGCACAGGGCGCTGAAATCGACGGCGCCCACTTCCTCGGTCGCGGTGAGGCGATGATGGTACCGCGTGGCCCATGGGTAATTTCCATGCTGGAAGAAGAATATGACAAAGCAGAAGGCGTGGATTTCGAATTCGTTAAATTCCCGATTTACGGCCCGACGAAAGCGTTCACTGCTGAAACCGGCTGGAGCATGTGCGTACCCAAGAACACACAGGTCGCCGAAGCCGCCTGGGAATACTTGGACTTCTTCCTTGACAAGGAAAACCTGATGGAGCATAATGTCAGATGTGCGCAAATTCCGCCACTCAAATCCATTGCCAAAGATCCTGAGTTTGCGAAGCAACTTCCGTTTGTAGTGCCATTGCTTGATATTCTGGACGCCGGCANGTTTATCGGCCCGTTCAACACCGACGTACTTAAAATCGGTTTGCGCAACGTCTTTGTATCGCTTTGTACACAAGATGGCACCTACGCATCGGTCTCTGAAGCGCTGACTTCTCTTGAAAACGAGTTGAACACCACTCTTAAGTTAGGATAGGATTAATGCAATGAAGAACAACCGCTTTGTCGCAATCGTATTGGTGCCTGCGCTCACGTTGCTTACCCTGTTTGTGATTATACCGATTATGGGAAGCTTCTTCTTTTCCTTGTTTGATTACAACCCGCTCAGGAATCAAAACCACTTTTTGGGGCTCGGCAACTATGCGCGGCTGTTGCAGGATTCAACCTATATCAAATCGTTTCAAAACACGCTGATTTTTGTGTTTGTGACAGTTGCAATCAACATCGCGTTAACGCTAGTGCTCGGGCAGTTCATTTCCGGGGTAAAGCGACGGTGGTTGCGGAACCTGTTTTTGGTTGCCATTTTTTTGCCGTGTGTCGCACCCGTTGCGAATTCGGCGGTTGTTTGGTCACGAAGTATGTATCCAACCAAGGGCGGGCTGATAAACGTATTGCTTATGGCACTTGATATCACGCCNGTCAATTGGGTTGGATCTCCCCTGATGCTGATGCCGGCGCTTATCATCTTCACCATTTGGGTGGATATCGGGTATAACACCGTATTGTTCACCGCCGGCATTGACGGCATCCCCAAGGATTTTTATGAGGCTGCCGACATTGACGGCGCCGGGCACATCATCCGTTTTTTTAAAATCACCTTGCCGCTGCTCGGGCGAACATTCTCATTTGTTACAGCCATGACGATCATCTCGCATTTCCAGATGTTTGCCCAGTTCGAGATCATGGCGCGTGACGGCGGCCCCGGAAAAGCCGGGCAGGTACTTACGACATACATTTATTACAGCGGCTTTAAAGCCAAAGACATGGGATACGCTTCAGCAATTTCGGTGACGCTGTTCCTGCTGATTCTGGCAGTCACATTGGTACAGCAACGCCTGAACCGTGTGGATTGGGGGTATTGATATGCATGAAGGCGCTAAAGGTGTTGCCGAAGGAGTTCGCAAAGGCATTATATTCAGTATCGTTACANTATTTTCACTTGCCATGTTAACCCCCTATGTATGGATGCTGCTGCTTTCCTTTAAGCATCAGGCGGAAATAAACAAGGCAAACACGTTTCTTCCTGATGTGTGGACACTGCGAAATTATATCAAAGTNTTTGAAACGGTTCCAATGGTACACTGGTTCATGAATAGCGTGATGGTGGCGGTNTCCGCCACCACCATCGTGCTGTTCACCAGCACATTGGTCGGGTTCATTTTTGCAAAATACAAGTTCCGTGGAAAAAACATCATTTTCTGGTTCATTCTTGCAACCATGATGGTGCCTCCACAGACAACAATGGTTCCNTCATTTTTACTGATTGACAGATTAGGGCTTTACGACAAACTGCCATCTCTGGTAATTCCGGGGATGGTCGGAGGGTTCGGGATATTCCTTTGCAGGCAATTCATCGAGGATATCCCCGACAGCCTTTGTGAAGCGGCGCTGATTGACGGGGCAAAAGATTTCTACATCTACTGGCATGTCATCATCCCGTTGATTCGCCCGGCGATCGGCGCGCTTACTATTTTTACATTTTTAATTTACTGGAACGAGTATATGCTTCCGCTTTTGTATNTAAACAATCCATTGAATATGACATTATCCTTGGCAATATCGTTTTTCTCGACACAGCGGACGACCGACGTCGGTGCCATCATGGCTGTGGCCACATTGGTCATGCTGCCGGTTACCATCGTATTTATTGCATTCCAGAAGCAATTTATCAAAAGCATTGCCATGACCGGCGTGAAGTGAGGAAGTTACTATGAAAAAAATTGCGTTTATCGGTGCAGGAAGCTTTGAGTTTACCCGTGAGCTGGCAAGGGATATCCTGACATTCCCCGCTCTTTCGGGTACAGAGCTTGCGCTCATGGACATTGACCCGCAAAGGCTCGAATTCAGCCGGAAAGCATGTGAAAGAATCGTTATGGCCGGTCAATATCCGGCCACAGTTTCTGCGACAACAAACCGCGAAGAGGCGCTTCGAGGCGCCGATGGCGTTGTTATTACGGTGCTGTCCGGCGGGCCTTCGGTTTTCCGAACCGACATCGAAATCCCGAAAAAATATGGTATTGACATTTGTGTCGGCGACACCCGCGGGCCATCCGGTATTTTCCGGTTTTTGCGTACCGCTCCGGTCATGTTCGACATTTGCAGGGACATCGAAAGATTGTGCCCCGACGCAATCGTATTAAATTATACAAATCCCATGGCGATGCTTTGCCGGTACCTGCAAAGCGAAACAAGCTTGAGAATTACAGGCTTGTGCCACAGCGTCCAGGGAACTGCCGAGATGCTCGCCCGTTGGATTGGCGCTGATATGAAAGACATTTCGTTTTTGTGTGCGGGAATCAACCATCAGGCGTTTTACCTTAAATTTATGAATGACGGCAAGGACGCCTACCCCGATATTGCAAAAGCAATCCAGCGCCCCGAGGTTTACGGCGAAGAGATTATCCGCTGTGAAATGTACAAGCATTTGGGCTTTTTCCCCACCGAATCCTCCGGGCACAATTCAGAGTACAACCCATGGTTTCGGAAAAGCGCGGCGGAAATTGAAAAATACTGTACCCACGGTACAGGCTGGAACCCCGGAAAACACGCGTATATCCTAAATGAATACTTTGAACGAGCGCATACGTGGAAAGTTGAAATCGAGGAGTGGCTGGGTAACAAGAAGATTGACTTAAACCGCGGAAAAGAGTATGCTGCTTATATATTCAACGCCGTTTTCGGGGATTTCACCCCCTTTGAATTTAACGGTAATGTGCGGAACTTCGGGCTGATAGACGGGCTGCCGGATGGCTGCTGTGTAGAGGTACCCACCATCGCCTGTAAAAGTGGAATATTCCCCATGCATGTGGGGAAACTGCCGCCCCAACTTGAGATTCTGATTGGGAGCAGTGCGAGATGCGAAGAGCTGGCAGTCAATGGCTGCGTTGCCGGCGACCGCGAAATGATTTATCATGCAATCCTGTTTGACCCGCTTACGTCAACCCAGTTGGACATGGCTTCNACAAAGGCCATGGTAGACGAAATGTTCGAGGCGAACAAAGACTTGCTTCCTGAGAATTTTAAATAAAGAGTGGAGGACAAATGAACAATACCACGCCGAAACAAATCGGGGACTACCACAAAAAACAAATCATATCCACTCTCCGTGAAAAAGGTCCGACATCCCGGGTGGAGCTGTCATTGCTGCTTGGAATCAGTCCACCCGCGATTACCCGCAACACGTCGCAAATGCTTGAGAACGGGATTATCCGGGAGTGTGGCACGGAGCTGTCCGCCATGGGGCGNAAGCCGGTATTGATTGAACTTTGCGACGATTTTGCTTATGTACTTGGTATGGATATCGTGGGAAGCACCATTAAATTTGCCCTTGCTGACTTTACCGGAAAANTTGTCAAATACGACGAAGAGCCGGTCCGGCGCGAAAAAGACGCGGATGCCGTTCTTGAACAGTTGATTGCCGCCCTTAAAAGAACCGCCGCCGAATCGGGAATCTCCCGGGAAAAAATATGGGTGGCGACGGTGGGCACTCCCGGTATCTTTGATTCCGACACAGGAACAAGCCGGTTCTCCACTTTTTTAGAGGGNTGGGATAACATCGACATCCGGCAAAAAATACACGAGGCGCTGGATATGGAAGTCATGATAGAAAACGACGTTACGCTGGACGTCGTCGGTGAAAGCTGGAAAGGCGCGGGCAAGGATTGCGACAATATTTTATATGTCAAGCTTGGGCAGGGGCTTGCCGCGCGGGTTGTCCTGCAAGGCAGCCTGATTCGCGGAGAACATAAGATGGCCGGCGAAATCGGTTATATGTTGCCCGGTCCCCGGGAGAACGGTGCGCTCAACTACGAGAATCTTTTGCGCAACGAAGCCGTTTCCCGTAAATATACCGGCCTGGGCGGAACCGGCAAAGCAAACACCATTTCGGAACTGTACGCCCTTGCAAACAACGGGGACGACATTGCTAAGGCGGTCATGTGCCATTTGCTCGACCAGTTCGCAGTTGTATTGCTCAACAGCGTAACGGTTCTGGATTCACAGATAATCATACTCGGCGGGGACGCGTGNTGCTTCGCAGAACCGGAAATCACCGTGCTCAAAGAACGCATGGAGCAAAATTTTCCGCTTTCCCAGAACATCATTATTTCAGAGCTGAACAGGAAAGCATGTTTATATGGCGCGGTTAAGACGGGTCTTGACCGCATTGACGACCGTATCGCCGACATATGGTGATACCTGTAATTACGCATATAGGGGGGAAAGTATTGCGGTATTATATAGGGGTAGACGGCGGTGGAACCAAAACCGCGATATGTGCCGCTAACGTCGGACAATCCTTACTTCGTTATACGAAAACATCCGGCACTTCATGGCGGGAACATGGCGCGCTGGAAGTGGCAAGGAGAATCAAAGAAGCTGTATACGGGCTGATTGGCGGTGGTGAAATCGCCGGGATTGCGATGGGGCTTCCCTGTTACGGCGAGAGCGCGGAAGGTGACAACGCCCTGAAACAGGCGATCCAAAAGGAATTTTCGGATATTCCTGCTTATCTGACCAACGACGTTGAGATAGGATGGGCGGGGTCGTTGGCCCTCAAACCCGGCATAAATATTGTAGCGGGCACAGGTTCTATCTGCTTCGGCAAGGACATCCATGGGAAAGCCGCGCGAAGCGGCGGATGGAGCGAATTTTTTGGCGACGAGGGTTCATGCTACTGGGTGGGGCGCAAAACATTGGAGTTGTTTTCTAAGCAAGCGGACGGCCGGATGCCAAAAGATGAACTATATGACATCGTCTACCGTGAATTTGGCATTCAAGACGACTTCGGCTTTATTGATATTATCCACGACAAATATATGGGCAACCGCAAGCAGGTGGCGAGTCTGCAATTTTTAGCGGAAAAGGCGGCACTTTCCGGTTCAACCAGCGCGGTTGCATTGTATAATGAAGCGGTACAGGAGCTGTGCCAGCTGGTTACCGCTGTCCGGAACCAGCTTGATTTTGCCGGAAATCCGTTTCAAGTTTCCTACTCCGGCGGGTTGTTTAAAGCCGGTGAATTTGTTTTGCCGCAGTTTTCACAGGAAATCGAAAACATGGGGGGAACGCTTTCTCCGCCCCGTTTCAAACCTGAGGAAGGAGCGGTACTGTTAGCTTGTCAGCATTTTTGCCAAAACGACCTTACGCATGTGCAGGAAGTCATACAAAATTCGAATAATCGTTAAGGAGATTTACCATGAAACTTACTTATGCTGAAATTACCGATACATTTAATGCCCTTGGACAAACAGCCGCGTATATTGATGATATGTGGGGCGATATCAAATCGTTTGTAAAAGATAAAAAGTGTTTTGTTTTTGTCGGATGCGGTTCCAGCTATCTGCTCTCAAAATCCATGGCAGTCATGACGGGAATGCATACGGGAATTTCGGCTTTTGCTGTTGCGGCAGGGGATATCCTGCTTCATGCCGAAAGGTATGCAAAATATATTGACGGCGCAGCAGTTGTATGCGTTTCCCGCTCAGGCCGTACAAGCGAGATGATTATGGCGCTGGATGCGTTAACATCCAAAGGGTATTCTTTTACAGTTGCTTCCCTTGTCTGTGCCGATAGCACGCCTCTTGCCGACAAAAGTGAGCTGACCCTGTCCATGCCGTGGGCATTCGATAACAGCGTCTGCCAGACGCGTACGGTTACGAACTTCTATTTTGCCGCCGCATATATCCTTGCAAAAGCAACGGACAACCAAACCGTGCTGGAAGATTTGCGCCATATCACGAGCAACGGCTCTCAGTACTTACAAGAGGCAGAAGTTTTGGCAGATGAATTTTCTACATTGCCATGGACCCACTGTGTCGTATTAGCCGACGCCGAGCCGGAGGGTCTTGCGGAAGAAGGCGCACTGGCATTTAAAGAAATATGCCAGCTCCCGTCAAATTACTACCACTTGTTGGATGTGCGTCACGGCCCGATGGTGTTGATAAAGGAAGATACGCTGGTGCTGGCAGCACTTGGTGCAAAAAACGAACTGGAATACAACCTTTTGCGCGATATTAAAAAGAAAAACGCGCAGCTTATCGCCTTTTCCGATACCGATTGTACGCCGGTGGAAAATGTTCGTTTCAGCGTTTACGGGCGTCCCCTTTCCCACATAGCGCGCGGGATTCCTTTTGCCATTTTGTGCCAGATGATATCGTACAAGAAATCCCTGAGCACAGGTGCCGACCCCGATAAACCAGATGGATTAGACCCTTGGATTGCCCTGTGAGCCGCGAGACCCATACCGTTATTTTTGATTTGGACGGCACCTTGTCCGATTCCTCTATTTTGACGATGGCTGCTTTCGAGTGTATTGTGCCGGAATACGGATTCGTTGTCCCTGCCCTTGATGTGGTGCGAAAAGCCACAGGACACCCTAACCCTGAATTCTATTACATTTTATTTCCAGACACTCCCCGCGATAAAGTATATGATATGGGGCAGTTGGTGGAGCGTGAGGAGTTGCGCCTACTCCCCGAAATTTGCGGGGAACTGTTATTTGACGGGTGCCGCGAGCTGCTTACCCGCCTGAAAGAGTCCGGCATTCGCCTCAACATTGCCAGCACAGGCGGTGAAAGCCATGTGTTTTCTATTTTGAAGGAAACCGGGATTGCTGGATTTTTTGATATGGTTTCCTGTGGGCATCCGGATAAAACTGAAATGCTGCGCGAAATGACAGGGCACAAAGATAAAAACGGATATATTATGGTTGGCGACATGAAAAAGGATTATGAAGGCGCACGGACAAACGGCATCTTATCCGTGGGGGCGTGTTACGGTTATTGCATCAGGGAAACAACCGACTTTGATTTTTATATTGACAAACCCCTTGAATTATTACCTTTATTATAAAAAGCGAATACCATTTNTTTGCATACTTTACATCTGCTTTATATTTGATTGGAGGTAAGCTTATGCCTGTTGTAAGCTCGTTACAAATGCTTTTAGANGCACAGACCGGAGGATACGCTATCGGTGCGTTCAACATTGAAAATATGGAAATGGCGCAAGCAGTAATCTCTGCCGCCGAAGAACTACACGCGCCCATCATTGTGCAAACCACACCATCGACGGTGCGCTACGCGTCGCTGGATTTGTTTTATGCAAATATTGCCGCTCTTGCAAAATCCACGGTTGTCCCGGTGGCGATACATCTCGANCACGGGGATAATTTTGATTTGGCCGTAATGGCAGTCCGTGCGGGCTATACGTCCATTATGATTGATGGCTCCCATGAATCGCTGGAAAATAACATCGCACTATCAAGATGCGTGGTCGCGGTTGCGAAGCCAAACAACATCCCGGTGGAAGCAGAGCTCGGCAAGGTCGGCGGCAAAGAAGATGATTTAGACGGCGGCGATGGTGGCTACACAGACCCGCAGGATGCAAAGNTTTTNGNGGAAGAAACAGGAGTTTCTTCCTTGGCGGTTGCGATTGGCACCGCTCACGGGATTTATGCCAGCACGCCCAAGCTTGACATGGAAAGGCTTATAGCAATTC
>JGI24701J34945_10000804_pt1 | contig 16419 bp, 16 predicted proteins | sample TergutTh196P3_FD_34945 | JGI IMG/M metagenome (IMG submission 34945)
ATATTGGCATGCCGTCCTCTGATGCCTTTTTCACGGCTGACCTCACNTTCTCGTTCTTTTCTAACTTTTCGGAGAATATCTCCGGGTAGCCTCCGCCGAAGTACAGGCCGCTGACGTCGGGGAGGTCGCCGTCGATAGGAGAGAAGGGCACTATCTCGGCGCCGGCCTCGATCATAGCTTCTATATTATGAATATAATAGAAGTTAAAGGCGCGGTCCTTCGCCACACCTATGCGCACCTTGCTCTTTTTCTTGGAGGGAGGATCATATTTTCTTGTGAAGGAGGGGGCGGTTCCCGCTATCTCCACAAGTCTGTCGATGTCCACGCAGCTTTCCACATGCTCCATTATTTTTTCATACTTACCGCGGTCATAGTTCTCCGCGGCGGGGATAAGACCGAGATGTCTGCTTTCCAATGCCATGCATTCATCCCTGAGCACTCCTCCGAGGCAGGGTATGTCTTTGAGCGAACGTTCCAATATCCTCAGGTGTTTCTCGCTTCCCACTCTGTTGAAGATCACTCCCGCTAAATTTACGTCCGCATCATATTCTTTGAAGCCGAGAGCTATCGCGCCGGCGCTTCTGGCCATTGACTTTGCGTCGATCACGAGGATGACGGGGGCCTTGACTATCTTTGACAGATGGGCGGTCGAGCCTTCTTCGCTTGTGCCGTCTATGCCGTCGTACAGCCCCATGACCCCCTCTATTACAGATATTCCCGACCCTTCCGAACCTTTTACGAAAAGTCTTTCGGCCTCGTCTTTGAACATCCAGGTGTCCAGGTTCCTGCATTCTTTACCGAGGACCATTGTGTGGTGCATGGGGTCAAGATAATCCGGGCCGGTCTTGAAGGATTGAGGGTTCAGCCCTCTTTTCTTCAGAGCCATCAGCAACCCCATGGTTATAGTTGATTTCCCAGCTCCGCTGTGGGTGCCTGCAATTACGATCCTGGGGACACCGCACGACATAATGGATATATGCTCCAACTTGTATTTTAAAGATACACCGCGCGCCGAAATAGGGACGTTCAAAAATTCCATTGAAAGACTAATATATCATCCTGACTGTTCCCCTTAATCATATGTATGTTTACATTTTAGGCGGATTCCTCGGAAGCGGGAAAACGACGCTTTTGATGAAGCTAGCTTCAATGTACAGTAAGAAGGGCGCTAAAGTAGCCATATTAGTGAACGAATCCGGCGAGATCGGAGTCGACGGCGCCACTCTGAAAGCGGAGGGCTACGACGCCATAGAGCTGCCGGACGGATGCATATGCTGTTCCCTTTCCGGCACGCTGCAGACCGCCCTAAAAAACATAAAAAGAGATATTGACCCTGACATAATAATAATAGAGCCCACGGGGCTAGCGCTGCCTCATAAAGTAAAGGATCTGGTCCATATTTCAATGATCAATCCCGACGAAATGTACATCATCGGAATAGCAGACATACAAAGGTTCGACGATCTGATCAAGAAAAAGGAGGAATTCTTCAAAAGACAGATGTTCGCCGCGGACTTCATCCTGATCAACAAAAGCGACCTCGCCACGCCTGAGAAGATGGAATCGGCCATCAAATGGCTGAAGGGTGAGTATCCGGATAAGCCGATGATCCCTGTGTCCACCAAAACGGGGGAGAATATGGACAAGGTCTACGAGATGATGCAATGAGCGAACATAAACACGACAAGGACTGCCACTGCCGCGAGTGTGAGGACGAGAAAGCGGATACGGAAAGGACGTCGATCGAGGAAGCGGGCGGCGTCGCCGTCGGCCTGAAAGGACACATACACGGTTTCAACGCGGATGCCGCTGCCCGCATGTCCAACGCGCTGCTTGCCACAGGTAAATGGGTGGAGAAAGAGTCCGGCTCCCTGCTTGGGCACATAAAGGCCGCCGTCTACAACTCAGAAGGAAGGGGGATAACTTTCAACCTGACGGATGTGGGCAACGGGGTCGAACAGCACGGCACGCTGCCCCCCCAGAAAGAGGTCAACTTCAACTTCATGTCCGCCGTACTTGACGTGGACCCCCATGAATTGGAACACGCAATGATGGATGCCCTTGAGGATACCGGTCTGGACTACCACCTGGAGGGGCAAAGCTGCGATCATGAGCACCATCATCACGAACACGGCCACGATCACGGTCATCACCATGATCATGGTCATGAACATCACGATCATCATCACCATGATGAGAAGGATGAGGTCTGCCACTGCGAAGCATGTGAGGACCGCAGAAAGGAAGAGGCCGAAAGGGCCGAAAAAGGCTCTTTCTGGGATAAAATAAGGAGGAGGAAAAAATGAGATACGGTATATCGCTGGACATGGGTACCAGCGGAACCAGGGCGCACAGCGTGGACCTTTCCGACGGGAAGATACTATCCACGTCTGTAACGGAATGCCACCCGCTGCCGGGTGCCAACATAATGGACCACCTGACATTCTGCATCAACATAGGAACGGATATCGCACACAGGATCGTCATGGACACTGTCAACAAAGTGATAAAGACCCTCGACGTCGACCTGAAGAAGGTCGAAAGAGTCTCAATCTGCGGGAACCCCATACAGCTTTCGCTGTTCCAGGGCATAGGCGTGGAGGACCTTGCTTTTGCGGGAGAGAACGCCCACAAAGCGAGAGGCATCAAGGTCCTCGACAGGAACGCCGGAGTGTTCTCCGCCGTGGATGTGGGCCTTGACGTGCCCGACGGCTGCGAGCTGTGCGTTCCGCCCTCTATCAGACACGAGATCGGCGCGGACGCGCTTGCCATGATGTACAAGAGCGGATTCCTGGAGCAGAAGGATAACTGTCTCGTCACAGACTACGGAACGAATGCGGAGATGGCACTGAAGGTCGGCGATGACATATACACAGGTTCCGCCGCCGCCGGACCTGCGATGGAAGGACAGTCCATAAAATACGGTATGCTTGCCGGCCCTGGGGCCATCAGCGATCTGGAATATGACACCCAGTGGAGATGCCTCGTGCTTGATGAGAACATAATGCCGCAGCCGGGGGACATGGTCGACTTCAACCTGAACATGGTCACCTCCGAGGGGCCGATGCACGGCAAGGCGAAAGGTATCACCGGGACCGGCGTCGTCGCCGCTGTCGCAGCGGCTTTGGGAGGCGGCCTCTGGAAAAGAGGAAAGCTCACCACCGACGGCGAGAAAATGGTCTTCCAGGACGGAGTATACATCGACTCGCACGACATCTCTGAGGCTTGCAAGGCCATCGGCGCCATGAGGGCGGGACACTTCACGCTCCTTGAGAAAGCCGGGATAAAGTTCGACGAGATGCAGACCATGTATATGGCGGGCGCATCGGGAACGTATGTGGATGCCGTCAAGGCCAGGGAGGTGGGCCTCCTGCCCCCGTCCTGCAACAAGATATACCAGTACGGCAACACGTCCCTCGCGATGGCTACGGACATCCTCAGGAACCCGGAGCTCCTTGACGAGCTTCAGGGGATAGCGGACGGCATCAGGGCGAACCACGTGATGTTCGCGTCCGACCCGATATTCGAGCAGATCTATGTTATGGAACTCGCATACTGGGATGAGGGGATGAGCATGGATATGTACAACACATACAACGAGATGATGGACATACAGCCTCTGCCTAAGGTCAAAGGTGTGCCTGAGGTCTTCCGCATGGTGGCCCGTGACATACCGGATCTGGGTGCCGGCGGCCTCCGCATAATCCATGACATAGGCACCGAGCTGAAGGCGCACATGCCGGGATGTACCGGATGCAAGAAGTGTGAGAAAGAGTGTCCGGAGAGGGCTCTTACCGTCACCGATGACAAGCAGATCGTTGTTAAAACAAAGAACTGCCTGGGAACTGCGTGTTACAGATGCCAGTTCTCATGTCCGGAAAAAGTGTATAAGTACGACCTTCTGAAACTCGACAGCTGAAACTATCATAGAGGGGGCGACCCCTCTTTTTTAATCGTTCATAACGTTCTCTTTTTCCAGCTCGGTCAGTATCTTTTTCCGGAGGGCGGTGAATTCCAGACATGCGCGGTCCCTGGGGCGCGGCCAGGGGATGTCTATGATCTCCTTTATGCTCGCGGGACGTTTCGTAAGCACCACTATCCTGTCGGAGAGGAACACCGCCTCATCGACAGAATGAGTGACAAAAATTATCGTTTGGTCTGTCTTTTCAAGGATATTAAGGAGCTGCACCTGCATAATGTTCCTGGTCTGGGCATCCAAAGCGCCGAACGGTTCGTCCATGAGGATCACATCAGGATGTCCCACCAGCGCTCTGGCGATGCCCACGCGCTGTTTCATACCTCCGGAAAGTTCGTGGACACGGGCGTCGATGAACTTCTCCAGGCCTGCGAGTTTGATGTACTTCTCCGCCCTCTCTCTTCGCTCTTCTTTAGGAACACCGGCTACTTCAAGACCGAACTCCACATTCTTCCTCACCGACCTCCAGGGGAACAGCGCAAAGTCCTGGAACACCATCCCTCTGTCCGCTCCGGGGGCGGTACACGGCCTTCCGCTTATCCGTATCTCTCCCGATGTGGGCTGTATGAGGCCGGCTATAAGCCTGAGGATCGTGGTCTTGCCGCATCCCGACGGTCCGACAAGGGTTATCAGCTCTCCTTTTTTGATATCGAGAGAAAAGTCCTCCAGGGCGACTGTTTCCACTTCATCCCTTTTGAAAACCTTCCTCAGGCCGCTGATAACAATATGGGTATCCGGAGGTGCTGCGTATTCCTGCGGTGTTTGTTCCGTTCCTTGTTCGTCATTCATACTTCTATCCCCATCCTCTTTGACAGCAACCTGTGGATATAATCCGCTACGCCTATCGTCAGCAGCCCCAATACCGCGATTATCACCAGCGCGGCGTAGGCGCCCGGCCAGTATCCCGCTGCCGCTTGCTCGGCAAGATAGAATCCTATGCCTCCGAGAGGCGTAGCGTATAACTCCGCCGCGACGATACACATCCACCCGATCCCCAGCCCGACCTTGACGCCGTTCATGACATACGGGACGGCGGAAGGCATCATCACTTTGTAGAATACTTGTATCTGCGATGCGCCCAGCGTCTTGGATGCATCTATCCAGTTGGGATCTATTTTTCTCACCCCGAAGATGACGTTTGTCAAAAGCGGGAAGAAGATACCGACAAACACCACTAAAACGGGCCCGATCGAATAACCTAACGAAAGCATGAATATCGGAGCCCATGCTATGGGGGCTATCGGCCTGAGTATCTCGATGACGGGGCTTGCAAAATCCCTCAGGACCTTGGAGTAGCCGAGGATCAGCCCCAATGGCACCGCCACAGCAAACGCCAGAAGGAATCCCTTGATGAAAGTGGACAAACTGGACGATATGTATCCTCCTAAACTTATTTTGGTCATCCTGTCACCGTTCAGATACAGATCGACCAAAGCATTCCAAGTTTCCAAAGGGGTTGGGATGGCGGTGCTTTTTGTGATTACTGAGATCGCCCACCATGTAAAAATGAAAATGGACAACGAGATAACAGCTATCAGTACGGTCCTTGCGAACCTATGATACTTGTTATTCTCGTCGTATTTTATTCCTAAGATCTGACTCATCGCATTAAGCCTTCACGAGTTCTCCGTTTATAACAGTTATCGTAATGGGCGGCGCTCCCAGCAGACCGAACGATGCCTCGCCGTTCTGTATGGCTGTCGCGACCCCCGGCCCGTTCGTTGCGGGAGAGAACGAGACATTGAGCCCGTAGTCTTCAAAGAACCCGAGTTCCTTTGCCACATGGACTGCTATCTGGTGTATGTCTCCGGCAATGACGGCCACTTTCAGGCTCGCGGATCCCTCAAAGGTCTCTCCGCTTGCCAATAACTGAAGCGCTTTTCCGAGGAAGCTTTCATCTATGAACTTGTCTGCGAACTCATCGCCGTTTTCAAACCCAAGGTTCTTGAGTGTTTTGTTTGTGGCGCCCAGTTCGACCAAGTTCTCTGCTAAGGATGGAATCTCGTTTTTCAGATATGCGAGGGGCGTGCCGCTGTTCTCGCCATAGGTGTACGTAACGGTCTCCATAGCTTCTTTTATCTCATCCTCTGTGAAATTCGGACCAGCTACATCCTTCGCAATGCTGACCAGCCGAGCATAGTCCTCGCTCGTTTTGTTGTTGAGCGCACCGTTTACCCAATTGACGGCCTTGACATATGCGGCCAAGAACCTGACGGTCTCATTCTCATGAGTAGAGGTGTATCCGTGGAACCCGGCAATGACACAGCAAGCGTGTCCTGGGAACAGGTCGTTGGTAAGCGCCAGTTCTTTAAACCTTGTTGTTCCGTCGTCTACTATCTTCTGATACTGGGGCTGCCACAGCGAACCTCCGTCGATGACATCGTTTCCGAGGGCCAGCCCTGCGTTGGATATGTTTGAGATGAAATACACAGTATTAGGGGCAGAATTATTTCCCCCCACGGTATACGCCGCGAAGCTCATGCCCATGCCTTCTACGATCGTGAGAAGCTGTACATGCTGTATCGTTGATATTCCGGGCGTTCCGAACACCTTCCCTTCCCAGCCCGACGGTATCGGTTGGCTGCTGGCGTCGAACATATCGCCTACATTATACTTTTTATCAATATAAATGCCGGAACCTTCTGTGTTGACTCCGGCAATGATATTGATCTCTTTGTCTTTGTCTTGGAGGAAGAAGTACACTCCGACCCCTGCTACAACAAGGACTGCTATGATTATTACTGCTATGATTTTGGTATTCAAACAACCACGTCCAGGCAAAAAATGTCTACATGATATTTAACCATATTAGGATATTTTATCCTTATTGTGATAAAAATTTCTATGTGCTGTCATTGAATGGGCCCCGTCGCGACAAGGCCCTTGGTTCGGCGGCCCCGCGCAAAGAATATGAACCTAAGAACAATAGAAGGGCGCATGAAGGCCCTTGCCAACGGCGTCACGATATATTACGAAACAGAGGGTGACGGCCCGCCAGTAATACTGCTGCACGGCAACGGCGAAGACCACAGGATATTCGACCGCCTTACGGAAAAACTGAAAAAGGACCGCAAAGTGTTCCTGGTCGACACACGCGGGCACGGGCAAAGTGAAAAAGTTGATTCATTCCACTATTCGGATATGGAGGAGGATGTCGCCGCGTTCATTCGGGAACTCGATATAGTGAGGCCGATCCTTTACGGGTTCAGCGACGGAGGGATCGTCGGGCTGATGCTTGCGGCAAAATATCCGGGGATGCTGTCCGGTCTCATCGCCAGCGGCGTGAACCTTACTCCCCGGGACCTTAAGACGTCTTTCCGCCTGATGATACGTCTGCAGAACCTTTTCAAAAGGGATCCTTTGCTGAAACTTATGCTGGAAGAACCCAACATAACAGATAAGGAACTGGAAAGAATAGACGTGCCCGTCCTGATCACCGTGGCGGAAAAGGATATTGTCCCCGTCTCTCATGCCGAACATGTCGCCGGCAGGATACGGGACAGCCGCCTGATAGTCGTCCCGAAAGAGGATCATGCCAGCTACGTAGTACATTCGGATAAACTGTTCCCGCTGATATCGGATTTCATAGAGAGGCCGGAAAATGATCGAGCCGAACGAAATAAAAGCTAAAGCGGAAAGGCTCAAAGAACAAAACCTTGACTGCAAGCCCGATGTCTGCGCCGGGTTCCCATACACAGACCGCCCCGGTAGGCTGTCAAGTTTGTACGGCGTTATCGAACACGCAGATGTGTGTACCGTTGTCTTTGAAATACTCGAACGGCTTAAAGCGATCTACAGGTTTCGGACGGGATATGACTTTTCAAAAGGAGAATAAAAATGAGCGAAAGATTCAGATGTTTCGGAAACACGCCGCAGTATGCGGATTATCACGACAAAGAATGGGGGCGGCCCGTGCATGACGACAATAAACTGTTTGAAATGCTGATCTTAGAAGGTGCGCAGGCGGGGCTTTCATGGGAAACTGTATTGAAAAAGAGAGAGGCATACAGAGAAGCCTTCGACGGGTTTGACCCTTATAAGGTCGCTCTATACGGCGATGCGAAAATTGCAGAACTTATGACGAATGCGGGCATTATCAGAAACCGTTCGAAGATCAACGCCGCAGTGATCAACGCCAAGCTGTTCCTCGAGATTATCGCCAAGCACGGGAGTTTTGACAAGTTCATATGGGCTTATGTTGACAACAAGCCTATTGTCGGCCATTGGGAAAAATTTGAGGATATGCCGTTAACCACGCCCATATCTGACAAGATAAGCAAGGATCTGAAGAAAATGGGATTCAAATTCGTAGGTTCGACTATCATTTATTCGTTCATGCAGTCTGTCGGCATGGTAAACGATCATCTTAAGCCATGTTTTGTTTACAAAGAGATACAGAACGGACCGCTTGAATAATGCCATCGAATGTTACACATTAGATGTGGCGATCGGGTGAAAGGTCACCGTTGCCCGCTCATATAATATGGTGGTGAGGGGCGATACGAAGCCGAAAGCTTACGTGCCCGGCCTCGGTTTCTTCTTTCCTGTGAAATCAGCCGAGACTATCTTGTATACGCAGACGGTCTCGGCCTGTTCCGCAGTGAAGACCGCATCCTTACCCGACTGATGCCTGAACATAAAGGACAGTGCTTCACATTTTTCTTCCGCATTCTCAATGAAGGCCACCCTCCCGTTCCCGATGATGCTTGAGAAATAATAACCGGAATTGCAAGGTGCATCCGCAAAAAGAGGCTCCCCTTCGTTCGACATTTCGAAGCAGACCATGTTGTTCTTTTTGAGAATCTCGATCTTCCTTCCTTCATATGCGCTGTGGAAGAACAATTCCAATACGTTATCGTTCACGAACCTGTAGCCGAAGCTTAACGGCACCACATAAGGCAGACTGCCGTCCACCATGGCCACATGACATGTCTTGCAAAGGAGTAGGATCTTCTCCAACTCCTCCCTGTCCTTTATTTCTCTGTCCTTCCTTCTCATTTCATCACTTTCTGACAACAAAGCGGCCATATCGGCATACCTGATGCGGTACACCTCAAAGGCCCCTTGTTCGTTTATCTTTCTTTCGGCTTTGATAAGTCGCGGCACACTTCAGAGAGGACACATTTAACGGGGTAATTTTGCGAACTAACTCCTTTACCTCTGCCGCGCGTCTTTTTTCGAATATGCTTTCACATAGAAAAACATAAACAATAAATAATTCATTTACAATTAAGTCAATCGTGATTGAGTAAATCATGAATAAGGAGTGGTGGCCAGTATGGAAAGATTCTTCGACGGGGGCAGAATACACGAATTAAAATCGCTTGAAGAGCTGTATAAACGCGACGAGTTCACCTTCGCCGTCGTGTACGGAAGGCGCCGGGTCGGGAAAACAAGTCTCATTAACGAATTCATAACTCGGGGGGATAAAAAAGCGATAAGGTTCACCGCCACAGAAGATACTAATTTAGTAAATCTAGAGAACTTTTCGCAAAGCGTGTTCTCCGCATATCCGGAGATGTCCTTTCTGGGAACTTTCCGTTCCTGGGAAACCGCATTTGATTTTATCGTTGGTCAGGCCAAAAGTGAGAAGCTGATAATCTTCATTGACGAATACCCATACTTGGCAAAGGCATATCCGCCGATATCCTCTCAGCTTCAGAGATACATAGACCTTGTTCTTCTGAAGACAGAAATGATGCTCATCCTCTGCGGCTCGTCCATGTCATTCATGGAATATCAGGTGCTCGGCTATCAGAGTCCCCTGTACGGGCGGAGAACGGCGCAGTACCGCATAAAGCCGCTTGACTACTATGACGGTGCGGAATTCTTCTGCGATGCCAGTTTGGAAGATAAACTCCTCGGATATGCCGTGACTAACGGTATTCCGAAGTACCTTAACGTCATATCCGAAGCAAAAACAGTTAAGGCGGGCATTGCCCGAGCATTCTTTACCAAGGACGGATTCCTTTATGAGGAGCCGCACAACCTGCTTAAGCAGGAACTGCGTGAGCCGGCAGTTTATAATGCCATAATCGCGGCAATCGCGAACGGCGCGACAAAATTGAGCGTCATTGCCGGAAAAGTGGGCGAAAAAGACAGCAAGGTCGCCACCTACATTAAGAATCTCATCGATCTCGGAATACTTAGCAGAGAAGTGTCAACGCTCGCCCGGAACGACAGGAACGGCATATATACTGTGAAGGACAGCATGTATAGGTTCTGGTATCGTTTCGTACCTAAGGCAGTGACACTAATAGAGTGTGAATTCGGAGACATATACACAACGAAAGTGGAGCCGTTCATACCGGACTTCATGGGGCCCGCCTTCGAAGATATCTGTAAACAATACCTGCTGCGCCTCGGCCGCGTAAACAAGGCGCCGTTCCCGTTCGACAGGATTGGTAAATGGTGGGGCGGCAACCCGGTAACGAAGAAAGAGACGGAGATAGATATCGTCGCAACATCCACTACGGAGAACGACATCATCATCGGCGAATGCAAATGGCAGAACAGGGAAACCGGCGTGGATATCTACAAAGAACTGAGGGGGAAGGCGGCCCTGTTCGCGGACCGCGATATCCACTATTACATATTCTCAAGATCAGGATTCACGGCGGGGTTAAAAAAAGAGGCGGAGAAAGAAGACAGGCTGACGCTGGTCAGCCTTGAGGATCTATTCAGGATCTGACGGGCGAGTCGGTATGCATAGGTGCAGGAGAGGGGGTTTCGTTGCAATTTTCCGACTGGCAAAACCAGAAAATGCTGTAGGCCCTATCGTAATTACTCATTATGATCTTGTTTTTACCCAATCGTGGATTCGTCAACTCGATGATTTTTTAATCGAATAAGGAGGCCCCATTGCTGGGACCCCCTTATTCAACTGCACTGCTGTCGAGGCCAGGATTCTGGGGCAAAGAGATAAAGAAATCTGTTTCGGAGCGTGCAGACAAAGTACTCTCGTTTCTGAATTAAGATTATTGCATTGAAATCAGTTTATCTGGATCTATGCCAGCCTTATAAAACATTTCTAAAAGCCTGTTCTGTGCAGTGCGGGCACCAGCTATATTTGTATCGACAATAATTAGCTTTGACTCGGCGCGAGTGCAAGCGACATAGTGATTTTTACTGTGTTCTTCTTTCAGTTCCCTGTTGTGAGCAAAGTCTTCAATAAAAATGATAACCTGTTCAAACTCCAATCCTTTTGATGTGTGTATAGTGAGTGCGCAGTGCCTGGGCCTTTCGGGGTTCAGTGCAACCGCAAATTTTTTGTCCGTGACGGTTTTATATAGTTCATCAATATGTTCTTTAGGAGTTGTATAACCAAGATAACCAGAAAGCATATTTACTGATTGGTTGAACGCGTTCTGATTCGCACTCTCAGCGTTTTGTTTTATATCATTGAGGATTTTTTTAATTTCTTTAACTCTGAACGCATCGCTTTCCACAGGGATATCGTTTAAGAAGTTGTATGCAGAATATGTGTCCAATAATACAAAGCTTGCAATGGCATAGTAGATCCATGCCGTATTTGTTGTAATATTTTCTATCGGAATTTTTGGTATGAAAATATGTTCTAAACCTTCTTTTGTTAATAGATCCGCACCTGTCTTTGCGTTAGTATTCGTATGCCTAAGTAATGCCGAAGTCTTCTCGGAATCCAGTAAAGAAATAACTTTGCCTGCCCAGTTGTCGTAGGTCGCCTTGATCCATATTATGTTTCCACAGTTTTGCGGATTGACAACAAGCGGGTGTGTCTCCTCGAATATAAGGTTTGAATAATCTTGAATCTGCTTATCTGATCGATGATTCATTGTTAATTTTTTATGCGTGAAATTTTCTTTTACAAAAATGGATTTGAACACTTCGGGGTAGGCTCCCTTCCATTGAAATATAGACTGTTTATCATCGCCCACTATGAATGTCTTAATCTTCAGATCATCGGAGATATGCATGAGGAAATTGTGCATATCAATATCACAATCCTGATATTCGTCTATATAAATGGCGCAGTACTTTGCTTGTAAATAAAGGCGGCAAGCAACTGATTTTTTCAGAATATCCAATGCTAAATCGAAAACGAAGTTTTTCTTGACGTTTTTATATGAATATATTGTGTGGTATTCTTCTATGCTTTTCACGCCTTCATCGAAATCTTTTAGTTCACGATTTTTATTGGCATAGTCTGTATCCATCTCAATGTCAAAACTTTCGCCATAGACATCTTTCATAAATGGTTTTATAACTTCATCAGTAGCGAAATTATTATTTGTTCCGATGAAGCATTGTGATGAGTCGAACGTGAGCCTGTCGCGAATTTCCTGTGTGGCTTTTCTTGTAAAAGTAATGGCCGCAATCACTTTATGTGTTCTGTTTTCTGACAAATCTTGCATTATTTTGGCAATCATGGTTCGTGTCTTTCCCGTACCGGCACTGGCGCTTACAACTATATTCCCTGAAGTATTGGTAACAATATCTAATTGCTGAAGCGATAATTCCGCATCAATTGGTTTCATTGCGTACCGCCCTTAAAGAAGCGAAATTATAGTGTTTATAAATTTTCATACAATCATCATCAGACAATTTGCTTGCTAATTCGACCATATTCTGCTGTTTTGNAGACTTCAGAANTTTAATGGCCTCTTCTGCGGTGCCTTTTTTCAATAATTCGCAGAAACGTTCTTNTCCTAAGCATTCCAGTAGATCTTCTTCCAGATTACAATGAGATAAAAACAGCGCATATTTNACGCGAATTGAATCGAGAGCGGTTTTTTCGTTATCGTAATAAGTTCTTGCTTGCGGAGGTTTGCTCTCACCGACTGATAAATCCGATCTCGCGTTCAAAGATTCTGATGCAGAAGAGCCGCCGATATATTTCACAAGATGGTTGATTCTTTCGAATCCTGATTGTCTGTATAGGGCGGGATCACTGTTTTGTATTTTTGTAATGTCATTGTCGGTTTTTATAAAATATCGAATGTTCAGCGCAGACAAAACGTCAATGTATTTTTCGAATCCTACTCCTTCCACGCTTAATACATGCACGCCTTTTGATTCATAATACGGATCAATCTCAGTTAGCACTCGTTCGAATAATACACACTCGGACTCACCTTCTACCAGCAACACCGAATCCGCAAATATTGATTCGGACAACGCACGGTTGAGTTTCTTTTTTGCGGTTTTCCAGACATCGGGAACAACATATGATTCGCTTGAGGCGGTTATTTTGTTCGGGTTATACAGACGGATCAGATGCAAATCATCCATTTCGCTAAGTATAAACGGTGAGTGAGTGGAGATAAACAGATAGTTTAGTTTGTTGTCGTTTGCTTCGCTGTTGAAAAGGAAATGCGATAATGCGGATTGCATTGATCTGTGTATGTGCGTTTCAGGTTCTTCAATTAAAAACAGATTTATTTTCTTTTCGGCAGTTTCTTCAGACAAAAGATTGTATATCGAATATGCCAGAAGCTTCTTGCGGCCTTCCCCTGCGGTCGGATATTCATTATCATCGTTATCTTGTTGAATGAAAGGAACGATGTCAGAGTAAAGATGGTTGATGGCAAAAGTGGACTTTATTCCGATCGAGACATCCTCATCTCTCATTTTACGGTATGACGGCGTAAGTTTGTTCTGAAATTCTTGAATTCCGGATAGTTTCGAGATCTCTTGATTGATTTCCTTGACTTTTGTCTTTATGTTGTTTTCTGTCAAGCTGTCCTTTTCTTCTTCGCTTTCTTTGTTTTTGATTAGTGTGCGTATGTTTTTCTTAAACAGATCTTGGAGGTCGATATAAGAATTGATGTAAATTACGTTGAACACGCTGTCAATGTCAAAGTATCCGTTGTTATTTGAGCGTATATCCTTTAACTTCTCGGCATCGCCGCCCCACTGCATAGAAATTTCAGCACAGTTCATTTGATTGTTGTACGAAGCGGTAAATCTGATGAATACCTCGGCGTCAGAGCTGCATATGGCATCTTTCATTTTCGCTCTCAGCTTTTCTGTATCGGGGGAATCGGCATCCTTAATGTCGATGCAGGCAGTAATCTCTATTTTTGTCTCGATATTCCTTTTGTGAAAATCAGATTCCGTTAAATCGAACTTGCGCATGTTTCTGTCGAAAAGACAACGAAGGGCATAAAGAAAATTCGTCTTTCCGATATCATTCATACCGAAGAAAACGTTCTTATTGCCTATGTCCACTTTTATGTTATCAAAATTGCGGAAATTTTTGATTTCTATCGATTTGAATCTCATATGTTTGTCCCCGATATCTTTTTGGTTCGACTCATCTAGGCGTTTTTCAACCCATTTGTTGTTTGGTTTGTCTCCGGAACCGTCCTGCCAAGCAGTACTGCTGATTTTCATCATCATGGTTTTCGATGAAATTCGCCAAGGCGTTTGAAACCTCTCTTATGGTACTCAAAGATTCGTCTATGAACTCCACGCTGTAATCCATATTCTCGCTTTCGACCTCAAGTGTTTTCCCGATGTGGATGTTGTTACGTAGGTCCTTTGCAGCTACGATGAAGTGCTTACCTTGCTCAGAAAAATCCAGTGCCCCGATTCTTCTGAGGTATGACCTTATTTCATCGAACCGGATGAAATCTGTCATATCTTTCCTTAAATAGAGTTCACAAGGATCCCTGCACGTCTCTATCTCATTGCATTGCATCTGGAAGGTCAGAGCGGCACCGAACATTATTCCTTCCAATACTGAAAAAGTGTTTATAAGCAGCTGTTTACAGGTCATAGCCCTGAGGCTTTTCTGTAAAGCATATGTCTTCAAAAGATCAAGATTGAAGTGTACATACTGGAGTGTGAAAGCAACATTAGCTTTGATAATATCATCATGTATTATCTCATCAAGTCTGTATTCCCTGATGATCTCTTTTTTGGTTTCAAGCTTTATGTCCAGTTTCATCATTATGTTATACTATGTTCCATGTATATAATCCCGAACAAAACAGTTCTCTTTAAGAAAAGTTTAGATTACTGCACTAGGTTACATTGATGCTTGTTAGAAAAATTCAACCCAGGCGACCCAGTCGCATTCATGAGAGGTGTAATAAGGGCATCCCTGGAGTTGTATGAAAATTATGAATATTATTCAGTAGCTGAAACTCTTAAAAGCATAAGAAGTAAGATAGACGATGGCAAAATGCCGTCCTTAACTATGATTCTGTCTCTATCTGCAAATCTTATAAATGATCTACTGGGGTCCGAACATCATGCGAAGCACGGCAGATATGAACACAGATATCCTATAGTGCTCGATGATAGGTTTGAAACACGGGGGCTCACGGAATAAACATAACAAATCAGATGTTATTCAAAGATTTTATGAACACATAGAAAATAATGTTTATCAAAAATTCAGAGCTGCTGGATGCCAAATATTATAAGCGCACGCAAAGTCCTGAAGAAAATTCTCAAGACTTCATGAAAGACATCGAATAAAATGTGAAAAGAGGAGACTGTGAACGAGCCGCCAAAGACGGTATTCCTTTATTTTTGCTGTATTCGACGGAGCATCTAAACCTATGAAAAAAGTGTTGAAGAATGCACTTAAAAAAAATTCAGACCTGATCTCCCTGCTAGAGATGTTGATGGTATCACAGAGGGATTTCTTTCTGTCTACGCTATGTACGATCATGATGGAAAAAAGATATCCGACTACACGTATGTAAGAAACGCTCTTGCACACCCGCCATAAAGTAAGGAAAACGGTGCTTTCAGATAGTGTAAGCCATGCCGGGCACGCAACTGTTAAATGACCTGGCGGTCAGTATTCGGAGCATGAAATGTCGAGGTCAGGATGCACATTTCCAGCAGTCAGAAGACGAAAAAACCCGCGCTGTTCCGCAACAGCGTTTAGAAAGGTGAGCCAGTATGATATGGTGCAGGGGAAGGGATTTGAACCCTTGTATCACTAAGAACAGGATCCTAAGTCCTGCGCCTTTTCCAAGCTTGGCTACCCCTGCCTGTGAAGACCTGACAACGCTTTCCGTTATTATCGTTTTCCTTTTTGAATAACAAAGCGCCGAACGAAATCCAATTAAGCAGGAGATAGATATACCGGAAAAAGAGGTGTCCCGTTAATGAACATTCTTGAAGAAAGCGGCAAAGGCCTTCTGTTGGGCAACGAAGCCATAGTGAGAGGCCTTATTGAGGCGGGAGTGAGATTCGCATCCACATATCCCGGTACCCCCTCGTCGGAGATCGGCAATATCCTGGAAGAGATCTCTGAGGAAGCAGGGATGTATTTCGAGTTCTCATCCAATGAGAAGATAGCGTTGGAAGTGTCCGCCGCCGCCGCTTCCGCCGGAGTAAGGTCCTTCGCTTTCATGAAACACGTCGGCCTGAACGTGGCCGCCGATCCCCTCATGACACTGGCATACTCAGGGGTGGTGGGGGGGATGCTCGTGCTGACCGCG
>JGI24701J34945_10000806_pt1 | contig 16386 bp, 12 predicted proteins | sample TergutTh196P3_FD_34945 | JGI IMG/M metagenome (IMG submission 34945)
AGCCTAGGCGCTAAAAGCGCCAACGCCCTATGGCAGTCGGACGAAATTCAAAGATTGCCATTCCGACTAGGTGCTTTGCCTTTTGCTCTTGCTGCTTCAGCAGCTAGCTTCGCATGACCATTGGCTATAAGGCACTAAAGTGCCGATGAACATTTGTCCTCTATCTCTAAGTCAATAAAGTGACAAGAATAGAGGCAACGCCAAATGGCAATCAAACGGACAGCGTAGCAACGAAGTTGCGTAGACCGTTCGTAGAACGGCGTGCGAAGCACGTAGCACCGTAGCGAGGATGGACAGCGTAGCGCAGCGAAGATAGTGCTGCTTTATCTCCGACCTAAGATAGGATAGCCGATGTTGCTTTAGCAACTTACGGATATGCTAGTTGTTACATCTAGTGGCGTAGCGAGCATCGACAGCGTAGCCGTAAGGCGGAGATAGCACGCACTTGTTTTGATAAATTGCTAACTAAAAATATAAAAAAGTTACTGACAAAATTCTGTCAGTAACTTTTTAATTAAGTCGTTTTCTGTCAGTACTGACAGAAAATTTTATAGTGCTGAAAGCATGGTAGCGATTACGCTAAAAAGCGTCAAAACGACCATAATGATTACAACGACCATAGTAACTTTTTGAAATGTGCTTTTTTCTGGTTTTTTATATGCCATAATATCCTCAATAAATATATACTAGTCCCACTTTAAAAAGTCAATAACAACTATAAGTGGCGATGATGCCAGTTGTAGTTATCATGAAGCTAGACCGCAATCTCGATTCATTGCAACACTTTACAACAAATGAGTGATAGATTATAATCCATCTCTAATTTTAACAAGAAAAGTTTAACTTTTCAATTCGTTTTTTTCTTTTTCACCCTCATCCGATTTTGGATTTAAAAATTTCGCAAATGGGTCGTCTTTTTTGTCAGTAGAAGAAGTTGTTTTATTTTCATCAATAACTAAATCTACTGTTGAAACACCCAAATCATCCATCATTTTGTCAAAATCGTCACGTTTTCTGAAAGTAAGTCCCATTATATTCCCCTTGATAGTGTCTAATCATCTCGCCAGTAAAGAAGCGATACTACCACTATTTTACTACTTCGTGGAAGAAAAATCTAGATATATAAAAAAGTCTCTATTATAATCTAAAAATGTCAAGAAATTACTAAAAAACAGTAAGTTTCATCTCTGTATTTTTCAATAGACCAAAGTTTTTAGTTGACAAGGAATTTAAAGTATGATAGAATCATGTCTATTGATTTACGAAATAGTATCTATAAATACTATTTTGAGAGAAAACTAAAAAATTGAAAAGGATTGAAAGTTCAAGCTGATATTTTCTTTACATTATGGAGAGTTACTCAAGAGGCTGAAGAGGACGGTTTGCTAAATCGTTAGGTCGGGAAACTGGCGCGAGGGTTCGAATCCCTTACTCTCCTTGATATACACGCATTAATTTCAAAAAAGATTGGGTCTTACCCAGTCTTTTTGATTATTTAACAGACTAATAATTTTCCCAAAATATAAAAAATGAAGAGCACATTGTGACCACAATATGCTCTTTTTCTATGTCATTAACCGCTATTCTATACTGCATATTTCCGAAAATCTTCTATTTTTCGGAAATAGAGGCTAGTATTCAAATCTAATATTTTAGAAAATATTATAAATTGATAAATAGTATGTCTATATATTTCCTAATAATTATACTACAAGCTCAAAAAAATATCAAATAAGACATAAAAATAACGCTTTGTAACATTTTTTGTAGAAGCACGATAGTGAAAATAATGAAGAAATATATATTAAACAAAATGACTCCTAATAGGATAATCAAAAGGGATAAATGAAGCAAAATAGAGACTTATATTTCCGAAAAATAGAAGTTTTTCGGAAAGAAGATTTACGAAGAAAAAGAAATGAAATATGAGTGGACTCATCAAAAACATTGCTAGAAAAATAAATTTGTAACAATCTAAAAAGCAATATTCATTGAAATACGACAAAATGAAAGGTGAGCAAAATATCAAAAAATGGATATGAAAAAAAGCAATAAATATAGAAAATACGAGAAAATAACTAAAAAAATTAAACAAAATCTTCTCAAATACAAAGAGATGTCGAATCAAGAATTAAAGAAACAGACAAAAATCTTTAGAGAACGAATTGAGCAAGGAGAAAAACTAGAGAAAATACTCCCCGAAGCCTACGGTGTTGTGATTGAGGCAGATAGACGGGTCTTGGGTTTGGAACCCTACGATGTCCAGATTTTAGGAGCTGTAATCCTTTTCTTTGGAAACGTCGCAGAAATGAAGACAGGAGAAGGCAAAACTTTAACAGCAACAATGCCAATGTACCTCAGAGCACTTGTAGGAAGTGGAAATTTTGTTGTAACTGCAAACGAATATTTGGCATGGAGAGATGCCGAAGATGTCGGAAGAGTATACCGATGGCTAGGACTTTCCGTAGCAGTAGGAGTAAAGAAAAATGAATACGATAAGGAGTTGGATAAGCAAATCATCTATTCTTCAGATATCGTATATACAACTCATAGTGCCTTAGGATTTGACTATCTTCTTGATAATTTAGCAGTAGAAAAAGAAAAACAATATATGCAAGGATTTAACTTTGTAATTATTGATGAACTAGACTCAATACTTTTGGATATGGCACAGACTCCTTTAATTATTTCAGGTGCTCCAAAGTTACAATCTAATCTCTATGTAATGGTTGATAAGTTTGTAAAAAGTCTAAATTTTAGTGAAGATTATGATTTAAGTGAAGACAAAAGGAGTGTATGGTTCCTAGAGGAAGGTATAAAAAAGGCGGAAACACATTTTGGTGTTAAAGAAATCTTAAGCGAGAATTATAAAGACCTTTACAGGCATGCAGTACTTTCTTTGAAGGCAAATTATGTTTTTAAAAATAATAGAGATTACGTTCTTGATGACCAGGAAATATTTCTTTTAGATGAGATGAATGGGCGAAAGCTTCAAGGGACAAAACTACAGGGTGGAATGCATCAGGCAATAGAAGCAAAGGAAGATGTAGAAATTACCAATGAAACAAAATCAATGGGTTCAATCACTTACCAAAACTTATTCAAAATGTTTAAAATCCTATCAGGAATGACAGGAACAGCAAAAACAGATGCAGAAGAACTACGAGAAACATACGGCATAGATGTCATATGCCTTCCCACCCATAAGCCGATTATTAGAACAGACCATGAAGATATAATCTATCTTACTCATAAAGAGAAAATATTGCAGTCGTTAGAATTAGTCAAAGATTCAATAAAAAGCGAACGACCAGTTTTAATTTCAACTGGTTCAGTATCAAAATCTCAACTTTATTCAAATCTCTTATTAAACAGTCGAATTCCTCATAGCATACTAAATGCATCAACTGCCTATAAGGAAAAACAAATTATCAGTGAGGCAGGAAAGAGAGGAGCTGTGACCGTAGCAACAGCAATGGCTGGACGTGGTACGGATATCAAACTGGATAAATTTAGTGAAAGACATGGCGGATTGATTGTCATAGGAACAGAAAATATGACAAGTGAACGTATTGATAATCAGCTTAGAGGAAGAGCAGGAAGACAAGGAGAGCCAGGAGATAGTTATTTCTTTGCTTCCTTAGAAGATAGAGTAGTTGTAGAAAATGCTCCTGATTGGGTTAAAAAATTTAGAAAAAAACAAGAGAACTTATCAAGTCATGATGCAACCAAACAAGGAATCTTGAAGAAGAGAAAGTATAAGAAACTTGTTTATAAATCTCAAAAAAATAAAAAAAATCAAGATATTAAAATGCGAAAAGACACATTAGATTATGATGATATTGTAAGTGTTCTTAGGAAACGTGTATATGCAGCGAGAAATACAGTAATGGAAGCGCAAGCAGAATATTTTGAAAAAATTATTGAGAAAAGCTTTGAAGAAGTTATTAACACCTTTGTTTCAGACAAAAAAAATCTTGAAACTCAAAAAGTATCAGATTTTATACTTAATAACATTAATTACTCTTACGATAGAGAGGAACTAAAAAACTTAATAAGTATCAATCGTAAAGCTACTGCTAACATTTTGATAGAAAATATTTCTAAGCGAACAAAAATAGTGGAAAAGAACTTATCAAATGAATATCAGCTAAATTATTATAGACGGGTTATCATATTGAAATCGCTAGATTCATTATGGATAGATTTAGCAGATGGTCTTGTGCAGCTAAAATCAGTAGTAAAAAATCGAAATTGGGCTCAACACCACCCTTTATATGAGTTTCAAATAGAAGCCAATCGATATTTTACAGAAACAATAGAAAGACTTTGGCTAGATATAACTAGAAACTTACTACTATCTGAATTATTTGTAAATCCTGATGGTTCTATAGATATTGAGTTTCCATGATTTGGGAAGAAACCCAGTGAGTACGATTAGTGTAGGTTAAAAAAATAAAGATAACGATAATGTAGGAACGATATAGGATGAAAGAATATTACGGGGCTATAAAAAGATGTTTATGGACATTTTTATTTATTATAGTTGTTCAGCTTGGAGGTAAACTCCAGCTTCCCTTAACAATGTCAACTAATATAGAATCAGCAGGTATTATGAGAATTTTCGCAAATATGACTGCTGGTAATGCAACAAAATTAACACTCTTTTCTCTTGGATTGGGTCCATATATGATTGCTTTGATTCTTTGGAGTACTCTCACGATGCTTGACATTGATGCAATCAAGAACCTATCAGCGAAACAAGCTGGATTTATACAGCGTATATTGACTTTTATGTTTTGTATATTGCAATCTTTCACAATAATAGCTCATTTTAAAGAGAGCATCGTTTATAGTGATGTTGCAATACTATCCAAAAATGAAATTCATTTAGCTTTAATGACAATCCTAGTAACAGGCGGAATGATAGTTTCTTATATTGCAGATATGAATATGAAAAAAGGAATCGGAAAACAGATGGTAATTATTTTACCTGGACTTTTGGCAAATATTCCTGCGATGTTATTTTCAGGGCAAACAGCGGGTGGTTTATTCACTACTCCACTTGGTTTGGGAATATTAGCACTCGTTACCATCGCGTTTCTTTACATCTCAGTATTTTTATATCGAGGAGAATATAGAATTAAAATTCAGCAGACAGGAATGGATGTTACATTTGAAAATTCGTATATCCCTATAAAAGTATTGGCCGCGGGTGCATTACCCTTTATGTTTGGGGTCACTTTGTTCTCCATTCCACAGTTATTAACCATGATTCCATCTCTGAAAGGTAGCACTTTTTTGTATATTATAACTCAAATGTTCTCATACACTTCTCTTTTGGGAATTATTACGTATGGTGTGATATTAACCATTCTAGGTTACGGTTTTAGCCATGTTAATATTCGAGTTCATGATATTGCTAAATCTTTGAGAGATTCGGGAGACTATATCCTTGGAGTAATGCCAGGAGAGGAGACAGAAAAATATCTCAGACGACGATTGAATATCATGATAGTCATGGGAAATATCTATATGCTTATTGTCTCGCTTGTGCCACTGATAATAGGATTAAAAATTTCAGATGTGTCAAATCTGGCATTTTATTTCGGAAGTATTTTCATGGTAATCATCATAGTAGACAGTCTTCATGAAGATATTCGATTTATGCTTGCTAAAGGGCATTATAAATTATTTTGAATCGAGGATAGTTTGGATAAAAGTTTAATATATTTGATACCAGATTGGAATGAAAATACTGAATTAGAAGAAGATAGAGTTTTCACATTATCAAAATTTTTTTCTAAAGAAGGTTACCAAAATAAAGTATTACTGACAAACCCAATTCCCTTTTTACGCTATAAGCTGAATGGGAGTGGTCATACTTATAACAATATTGTAAGAGTATTTGACGTCTTACAAAATATCAAAACGGACATGGGACACCCTCTGAGTTTAGAAGATTTAGCGTTACCTCCAGATATAGATAAAATTTATACTCCATCAGCAACGTTACTGGTTCAAAAAGAGAAAGTTGTTGGTAAGGTGTCTTATAACGATTATGGATTTATGTCTAAGATTAGATACTTACAATCTGATGGAAGTTTCATTGATGAGGTTTATGATGACAGAGGGTTTGTTTCAGAAAAACATTACTTAAATAAAAAATACGAAGTGTATAAAATAAAATATTTTAACGAATTAGGGGAAAATTCAGTAAGTCAAATTGGAAAAGATCTCATTATCGAGAAAAAGGGAAACAATTTTCTAAAAGATAAATACACGTCATTAGACGAAGCTATGAGAGAGGTTTTACATTATGTCATGGAAGAAAGCACTCATAAACAGTCTGACCATGATATATCAATAGTAACAACAACAGAAAAGAAAATCATACAACAAACACAAGGTTTAGCGTATAAGGGAAAAATGATACGCATTATTACAGATAGATTAGAGGAAGATAGAGAAGAGGCAGAATTGATTGTTGATACTCGAACTAGGATGTCAAAAAATAAAGTGCAGAATTACATCCCTATCTTTCTACCACAGCTCAATTTAGGTGTAAGTGATTCAACCGCACAGATGCAAATCTATTGCAAAATATCATCAATTCATCCACAAGAAGATAAGATTGTCGCTTCGAGGATTCAGAAAGTTATTAAGGATGAACAGCTCTCTTTAATTTTCGAAATAGATGACTTTAAGAGCATGGAGAGAGCGAAATTCACACAGAAGTTAATCATTGAAAGTTATTTTGAAGTTAGTATTGATTCAACAGAATATCTCAAAGTAGAAAAGTATATTACTGCAAAAAGAGAGAAGCAACTATTTACCCAAGATGTAGAAGCAGTTAGAGAACTTCAAAATTCATCAGACTGGCCAAAATATGTTGGAGCAGTTAATGCGAACCTCAGAATAGATTATATTTACCAACCAGACTCTGCAATGATTGAAGATGCTTTAAACAGTGCAAGAATTTATTTGGATTTAGAAGATAAATACAATATGTTACGTCATTCTAAAGCGATAAGTGCTGGAATACCAATTATATCAAAGCATACAAGTGATTTTATTACAGATGGAAAAAATGGGTTTACGTTGAAGGACTCTAATGCTGAAAAAGAATTAGAAGATTTCATAGATTATTTCATTTATAACCTGAGAAACTGGAATAAGGCATTGGTACATAATGTGAATATTATTGAGCAACATGAGTCTGATAACATAATAAGAAAATGGCGGGAGATTATTACAAAAAAATATGAGGAAAAAAATTGAGATTATTCAGATAGGCGGAAAAAAATTAAACTTTCCAAGTGAAGTAATAGAAAAATTCAATCATGTGATGTTACCTGGTAACTATAATTTTATTTCTGATAATGAGCAAATGGAAATATTTCAGGAAAATAAATTCAATCCCAAAAAAAACCGAACTATTTTTGTTTTGGGCAATGATGCGATACTTCTTCAAAATTTCCCATCGTTATTAGAACAACTTCCGGCATATCAGGTACTCTTTGATAGTAAAACTTCAATTAAAGAGTCACAGAGAAAAATTCTAGATAGAAAATTTAGTATTCCGATTGATTTAGAAAATGAAGATAAATTACAAAATATAGTTGATATAGCACTAGATTCTTCTCAAAAGCAATATGGATATAAATTAAGTATGGATTATCTCGAAGTTAGAGAAAGTTTTAAAGGAACATACAGAAAAAAAGGAAATTGTTATTTAGAACTATCAGGTGACTTTGGGCAAGAGATGAAACAAATCATTTCATGGAAAATTCACCCTCATGGTATTGAAGCAAATAGCAGAGTCACATTTACTCCTGAAATAGCTATTACTTCAGGAGCGCTTGAACTGGAATTTAAAATATTTCTGATAGATCAATCTACCAATGAAATCACAAATATTTTTAAAGGAAGTCCTGAAGAATTCAGAAAGCAAATTAAGATTATTAGTAATGAGTCAGATTATGTAAGGTTCATAGGAGTTTCACTTTATGCTAAAGGTGGAGTGGGAGAGATTGAAATTGGACAGATTCATTTTAGAAATCATTTGTCAAATAATAGCATGATGTTATCCAATGGGAAAAGAATTATTGACTTGAAAGTGCGTAATGAGGAACTTTTTTACTATTTCCATCCTGGAGACCTAAAGCCTCCCTTAGCTGTTTATTTCTCAGGTTATCGTTCGGCAGAAGGGTTCGAGGGTAGAGGAATGATGGGGCGTATGGGCTGTCCGTTTATTTTAATTGGGGATCCACGACTTGAAGGAGGAAATTTCTATGTTGGAAGTGATGTGCTGGAACACGAAGTGGTCAAGGTTATAAAGGAAAAACTAAAGTGGCTAGGTTTTACAAATGAAGAGTTAATTTTGTCAGGGCTGTCAATGGGAACTTTTGGTTCGTTATATTATGCTGCAGATTTAGAACCAGCCGCGGTTATCATAGGGAAACCTCTTGCTAATATTGGGAGCATAGCCATGAATGAAAGGATTAAAAGACCTGAAATGTGGGGGACATCTCTTGATATGGTTATGCACTTTGGAGACAAAGCAAATAACGATATAGCAGAAAATTTGAATGAAAAATTTTGGAACAAATTTAAAACAGGAGTTTTTAAGAACACTATTTTCGCTATTGCCTATATGAAAGATGATGACTACGATAATATTGCTTTTCAAATGATTGCTGATAACCTCAGAAAAAATTCTCCAGAGGCAGTGATATTACATAAAGGACTTATTGGTAGGCATAATGATAATACTCTGGGAGTTAATACTTGGTTCATAAAGCAATATAGAAACATACTATATCATGACTTCGGACGAAAGTTAGATTATAGACTCTAGTTTTTACAAATCAATAAAACGTTATAAGGAGACAAAACATTGGAGGGGATTTCAATAATAAAATGGGGAAATAGATATATTGATAGTTATTCTTATGGTGCGGAAGTCGTGATAGATAAGAAGGAAACCAAATTTGCATCACCTATGATGCCCGTAGGAGCAAAGATAAAAACATGGAATTCTATAGGAAATTACTCAAAAAATCGTATCTCTCCTTTACTCCCCCTACTAGCAGCAAATCAATACTATGAAATAGGATTGTATCTTGAAGAAGCTGAGCAAAATCATCTTCAAGCGACTATAGAATTTTATGATAAGTTCAACAATAAAATTGGTATGGAATATTTTGAAAATTTGAAATTAGTTTTCAAATATCCTGAGGAAGCAGCTAGTTATAAAATCAGTCTAATTAATCAAAGACATGATGTTATAGTCTTCTACTTCCTGCTCATAATGAATAGTTCTTTTAAAGAAAAATATGAGCTATTGATAAATAAAAAGATAGGTATTTTAGAATTAGCTAGTCATAAAATAGACGAGAGTAATGAAAAGTTAGAGATAGTGATTAATTATTTGCTAAGAGAAACTTCGGTTATTCCATTATCAAATGATAAGGAAAATAGACTATGCCTTTTTGTGAATAGAGGAGAAGATGACTTTTTAAAGTTCCTAATGAATGTATTAAAGTACATGAAAAACGGTACAAAGGAAGTTTTCATATCACAGGGTCAAAATTTTGAGTTTCTTTCAAGACCCTATCAGCTTTTACCAAATATTCTATCTTCTTTATTTCCGAGTCACAATATTTTATCGAACATTCAAAGTCAGGAGTCGGGACAAAATGACAGAGAAATTCGGAAATATGTATATATAGCTCAACAAATGCAGCAAAGAATATCGGACGTATCAAATTAAGATAGAGCATCAATTTTATAGTCATAGGTTATCAGAGAGGGAGAAGAAATGAATTTTTTCATTAATAAAGCAATGGGAATAGGGAATTCTGGTGTTGAACATGCTCAGTTTTATAGAGCTAAGTTATTTGATCGTGTCAATCTGCCCTATAAATATATCTTTACGGGACTTGTGAAAGAGCTATCAGAAGCTATGGAGCATTGGGAGTTAAAACAAAATCAAGTTATTGATATTTGGGAGTTTTTTACCTTTGGGAAAAAAATTGTTGAAACGGGAGTGGTCAGAAAAAATGAACGTTTAGATAAAATTTTTAAGGATAATTCAGAAACACACCGTATTGTACAGACATTAACATCAACAGGTATGCTCATAAGAGAGCATATTGAGAAATCTCCTAATCCCAAAGATACTAACCTCCTTCTAGTTTCTAGATATAAAATTGAAATTTTTGATTTTGAAACAGGTAAACGAAAGATAATGTTCAATGAATATCGTCATCCAAGAAGAGGGAGAATACTTGAGAATATTCATGTTTATGATTTTGAAGGAGAAAATCTATTTTTTAAAAACGAGGTCTTATTTCAACGTTATTTCTTTGAATGTTTAGATGAGCTTTTTAGTGAAAAGAACACATTCATTTTGGATAGAGGTGAAGAGCCTGAAGTTGCTTTATTCCACCATAAATATTTAGATTGCAATCTCATTGAGGTAATACATGCAGATCACTTAGGAGATAGGGCAGTCCTATCAGCACCGATGTGGAATAACTATTATGAGTACCTTTTGACTCATATTGATGCGGCTGATAGAGTTGTTGTTTCTACAGAGTTGCAAAGAGAAGATTTTTTAGTAGATTTTCCAAATAAAGATGAAAAGTTCGTTACGATTCCAGTAGGAGGGATTCGAGATAAGGAATATTCAGTTATTGATTTTTCAAAATTCAAGAAGAAACCAACTAGATTTATGACTGCATCAAGATTAGCGAGTGAAAAACATATTGATATTGCGATTAAAGCTTTTGTTTCGTTACATGAAGATTATCCAGATATCATTTTTGATATTTATGGTCAAGGGGTAGAAGAAGGTAAATTACAGCAAATGATTACCGAACTTCAAGCTAGTGATTATATTTGCCTTAAAGGGCATTCAAACAATTTAGAAGAAGTTTATAAAAAATATGATGTATTCATTTCTGCTTCATATTCAGAAGGATTTGGATTGACATATATTGAAGCTTTAGATGCAGGACTTCCCATAGTGACCTTCAAAGCACGTTTTGGTGCGATGGAGTTAATAAAAAATGGAGAAAATGGATATTTGAGAGATTTTTCTCGTCAAGATGAAGAATTTAGTGCTCATCAACTTGCTTTCGGCCTTCAAGAAATTCTAAAGAGATACTATCCTAAATTAAAGAAAAGTACGATTACTTCAGTTGAACAATTCCAAGACCATGTTATTGCAGAGAAATGGAGAAGAATGTTAGATGGATTATGAATTAGTAACGATAATCAGACCAGAAGATAAAGTCTGGAAGGAAAGTAAACAAAGAATTGAAGGAAATGGGAAAGTAATTAGTATATTACCGAGTCCAGATTTTGCAAGATTAAAGCGAGATGAAGAAGTTGAAGGAATAAATCTTTTTGATTATTTAACAAACCGCAAATATGATTTGACACAATTTTTGTTTTTCAACCAAGCTCCTGTTCCTAGTTTTTCTGAAATTTTTATGAATGAAGATTTTTCAATTTCTATCATTCATGAGGGGGAAGAGATAGGAATAATGGAATTATTCCCAAATACTAGACGTTTAGTGAAAAATGTTCAATACCATCATGGTGACGGAGAAAAAGATTTTGTACAAGAGTATACAATTGATGGCAAGATTTTTAGTGAGATTTTCTATTTCAATAATAGACCCCAAGAGATTCATTTTTATAACGAAAAGCATATTCCAATAATCAGTTATTACTTCTATGAAGGAAAATTGAATTATATAACTTTTAATGATGAAAAAACAGGAGAGCCCTTATCTGGGTTCAATTCTCTGGATTTATTTATCGCTGAACAGCTACCAAAAATAGTAACCCCAAAAGACAGAGTAACTATCTCATTTTTAGGAATTGAGTTAGCTGCGTTATCCAAAACGAAGTCGCACAATATACTTCAATTGGTAGAATCACCAGTTGATGATAATGGGAATGTAAAAGGGAATCTATTACATATTTTGAAGAATGACATCAAATATATTCAAGAAGTTAAGATGTCTTTAGAATATAAGCAATTGCTAATAAAAAAAGGTGTTCCTGTGTCTAAAGTAACAACTATCAAAAGACGGTAAAGAGAGGTGGGACAGATGATTAAAGATAAAAAGTTAGACAAAATAGAAGCAAAAACAGCTTATTGGTATAAACCGAGTCAATTGGAGATTGTGATTGAAGAAATGTTCCAAAATGAAAGTGACAGAATTATTAATGACGAGGAAGATACTGGATATGGAAAGCTTGTAACTAGCTTGATTGCCATAATGATGTCCGCCGTTGTACTTTTGTCTTTTGTATATAAAATTTTGTGAGCGTATAGCTAAAAGGGATAAAAGCCTTGATTATGAAGGAGAAAAAATGAAACGATGGGTGGTAAATGTTATTCAGCCACAGTCTAGAGATGCTGTAACAAAACCTAAAAGTGATGTAACAGAAATTGCACAAAGCTTGGGATATGGTCGTATAAGCATACGTATGCAAAATACACGTGAAATGTCGGATATAACATTGAAAGCATTAATTGAGGGGATAATCTCAGAAGTGGAACGAGGGGATATTGTTCTCCATCAATTTCCCACTTTACTTGGTTTTCGTTTTGAAGAGATGTTTATAAATTGCCTGAAACAGAAAGATACAAAGATTGTTGTATTAATGCATGATTCAGAGTGGTTACGAGGATTTTATCCTAAAGAGAATGATTTCTTAAACTCAGTAGACGTCGTTATAGGGCATGGAGATAAGATGAATGATGCACTTAGAAATTATGGAGTTCGCACAGATATAGTAAAAAAAGAACTTTTTGATTATCTTCAAGAAAAAGGTGTCCCTCTTTCTCATACTTTGGAGAAGAAAGCAGTTGTTGCTGGAAATCTTGATAAATCAATATTCATTGAAACGTGGTCTGGAAACATGCCAGAGTTACATGCCTTTGGAGGAAAGTCTACGAATAACTTTGGAGATAATGTTGTCTATCATGGTTCTTTTATTGCCCAAGATTTAGTAGAAAAAATCCCTAAAAATTATTTTGGAATTTCTTGGGATGATAATTTACCAAGAGGAGGAGATTATCAAGGATATACACGTTTTAATAGCCCTCATAAAGTTTCCTTGTATTTAAGTTTGGGAATGCCTGTTATTGTTTGGGAGGAGTCAGCAATAGCTGAATTTATCACAAAGAACCATTTAGGATTTACGATAACAACGCCAAACGAGATAAAAGAGAAATTTCAATCTTTAAGCGAAAAGCAATTAGTAGAATTTAAAAATAATGCTAATAAAATTTCAAAGGCTTTGAGAAGTGGTATGTTCACTCGTAAAGCAGTTATAGAAGCTGAAAGCATAATAAATGGAATAGAAAATGGATGAGACCATATTTTAACCACTAAAGCAAAATGTTGATAAGAATGTCTGAATTAAATCTATATTGTGGCTTATTAAAAAGTAGAGGAATACTAGTATAGATTTCATTATTTAATAATAAGTTTGAAAAAGTCTGGGAGCAGGAAATGATAAGTAATATAGAAATGACGATAGTGAGAGAAGTAAGAGTATGGTTACCAGTTCTTAAATTTCTTTCTGAGTCAATAAACCAGAGGGGGCCTTGAGTAGTAAAACTACTAAATACTCTAAAAAGCAACATTTAAAAAATAATAGGAAATTTATATATGAATTTAAAAAATAGAAATATATCCAAAATTATCTCCGAACCGAAATTAAGATATAGGATGTATAAAAGTAAGAAACGTTGGATGTACGCAGCGATATCGACAGTCAGCGTATTAGGTGGTGGTGCAGCAGGTGTAGCAGTAGCAGTGCAAGCTGAACCAGTTTTAGCCAACACATCTGGAACCACTATACCATCTACTCAGGCACTAGGAACAACGGCTGGAGGAACCATTAATCAGGTTGCAACAGACCCAGATGTTAATCGTGGAAGCTTTGAAAGCGGTCTTGGTACGACACCTGCATCACCGACATCGGTCACTGTTGCAACTCCTAATCAAGTTGTGAATGATGCTACTTATAAAGCAACAGCTATAGCTAATGGCACCTATGCAAATGTAACAACATATGCGCAATTACAAAGTGCATGGGCGAATTCTAATATTACTTACATTGACATTACGGCTAACATTACTTATCCTACAACTGGTGGAACAGCAATGACCAATCGTGCAGATGGTGCTAGCGTCATTGTTCAAGGTAATAATAATATAGTTGACCTAGGAACACAGACATTTGCTTGGGTAAGTAATACAAATCCTACAACATTCACATTAAGTAATATGCAAGCTCAACAAGGTTTTGCAGGAAACGATGGTAATAACTATGCATTAATTTATTCACCAAATGCAGGCCAATTAACCGTGAATGTAAATAATGTAACATTATCTTCGAGTGCATCGAATGGATATAATCCTGTCCATTTGATGTATGGTTTGGGTGGTTCAAAACTTGTCTTCTCGGGTACAAATACATTTAATATTTCTAATGAAATTACTCGTTCGGTTGGTAGTATCAATTTTGCAAATAATTCAAGTGTGACACTTAATCGTACCTCTAATGATATTGCTTTCTCAGCATTTTACTTTGAAACAATAGCACCAACAGGTAGTGTCGGTTATGGAAATACTATTACGATGGGGGATAATTCATCGTTTACTGCTAAAACATATAATGGACAGGCAGCTAACTTTCCTGCAGCGTATTTGTATATAAATGGAATAACAGCTGGTGATAATGTCAATTGGACTCAAACTGGTTTCCAATACTTTATCAATGGTCAACAAGGTGCTTCAGCGACAGCTCAATATGTCTTTGGGCAAAACTTTAATCTTTCTATCCCTCAATCAACACAACCAGGTGCGATTCGACTACAAGGAACTCAAAGTGCAGTATTTAATGCTGGTACAACATTAGATATTAATCAGTGGTCAAATGGAGCGGTTATCCAAACAAATAGCTCTGGTTCAAGCGTTACCTTCATTTCTCCTAAGTCGTTGCATATGGCTGTTGATACAACAACAGGTTCTCCTAGTACAGGTCCTCTTGTGAGTGGTGCTGGTCAATTCACAATGAATAATTCTAGTATTAATACATGGCAAGGAACGAATGCTAAACCAGCTACTCCAGATGCAACGGGTACCTTTGGGACTTTAACAGTTCAAAATGGAACGACTACAGTTAATGGGGGAACAGCATCATCTAATATTATTAATACTAGTACACGTGAGCTTCAAACTAATGCTTTACCTGTTGGCGATATAAAGATTAATTATATTAATCAAAATGGAGATACAGTAGGAAATACAACAGTTCCATTATCTAATGATGCTAACTATATTGGCCAAAATATCAATTTAGCAAATGCAACTTATGCTATTGATAATATGCCTGCAGGATATATGTGGGCAATTGGAGGAGCTACTGATAATCAAATTTATTCAGGAGCACCAACAGGAAGCGGAGGACAACCAGGAGGAGATAGTACAACTACCACCGATAATGGTGATCAGTACGGTCAAGCCAACTTTGCCATTGTTCCTATGTCGGGAACGACCTATACTTATAATATTTACGTTTACGGTCAGGCAAATCCCAACATCAGTTATACATATGTTGATGCGCAAACAGGTCTAGCAGTAGCCACATCTTCTAGTCAGGTGGGAATTGAAAGTTCAGGTACTAGTAATGTTCCAGCTAATGTTGGAAATACGATAGATTGGACTCGAAGTCTTTATACACAAACTAATGTTCCAGATGGTTATGTATATGTCCAACCAGGATCGTCGTTACTGCCAACAGGAACGAGTCAACCAACTTCAACGGTTGTTACTGATACTACAACAGCAGTTAATGAAACGATTTATGTTTACAGTCCGGCGGGAAGTGAATCATTATCTTTAAGTGAATCAGATTCAATAAGTACATCTACTAGCGTATCAACTAGTGATTCCGTTTCCATAAGCACAAGTATTTCTTTGAGTGATTCAACAGAAAGTAATACGGGCTCTATGAGTGAGAGCATTTCATTAAGTGAATCTATAAGTGAGAGCCTCTCTATAAGTGATTCATCTAGTCAAAGTATCTCGTTGAGTAATTCATTGAGTGATAGTGGTTCTCTAAGTGAATCATTGAGTGACAGTCTATCTCTTAGTAACTCATTATCAGATTCAGAGTCTCTTTCACTCTCAATTAGCGATTCAAATTCATTGAGCGATAGTACCTCCCTAAGTGATTCTCTTTCAGATTCAGAATCTCTGTCTGTTTCAATCAGTGATTCAAATTCTTTAAGCGATTCCCTTTCAAACTCAGAGTCTCTTTCACTTTCAATCAGTACCTCAAATTCAT
>JGI24701J34945_10000807_pt1 | contig 16378 bp, 16 predicted proteins | sample TergutTh196P3_FD_34945 | JGI IMG/M metagenome (IMG submission 34945)
AAATTATTTGAAGAACCCGAAAAGTTAATTCCTTTGTATAATGCGATTTCGGGCAACAATTACCCGTTTGATACTCCTGTTGAGATTACAACTTTATCCAATGCGCTTTACCTTGACAACAAAAATGATTTAAGCTTCATGATTGATGATAAGATTGTCATTATCATTGAGCACCAGTCAACAATTAACGAGAATATGCCGCTCCGAATGCTTATTTACTTAGCACGGGTTTACGAGGCTATTCTTAATGACAAGAAAAATATCTACGCAAAGAAACTCGTAAAAATTCCGAGACCGGAATTCATAGTCATGTATAACGGAACGGATGATTTTCCGCAAGAAAAAATATTAAAACTTTCAAGTGCCTATCGTAAAGTTGACACACCCTCTGCCGGAGGTGATTTAGAGCTTGAAGTCAAGGTAGTTAATATTAACAAAGAGCTTAATAATCCTATTTTACAAAACAACACCGACCTTGACGGATATGCGACCTTTATAGCCGAGATTCGCAAAAATCAGGAAAACAAAATGCCTCTCAAAGAGGCTATGGAAAAAGCGGTTCGAGATTGTATTAACCGAAATGTTTTAGCTAATTTTTTGAGAAAAAACGCCTCGGAGGTGATTAATATGTTGTTTAATGAGTTTAATATGGAGGATTGTTTGAGGGTGCGACATGAAGAGGGGGCTTTGGAGAAAGCGTTTGACATTGCCCGTAATATGCTTACGAAAAAAATGTCATTTGAAACTATTGTTGAGCTTACAGGCTTGTCAATTAGAGAAGTTGAAAGTTTACAAGTGGCACGGTAGAGGTGTACAATATGTTGTTTAATGAGTTTAACATGGAGGGTTGTTTAAAGGTGCGACATGAAGAGGGTATATTTTTCATTGCCATCGTCATTCTTCCGATAAATGCCTGCTCTCGCTTAGGAAAAGAGTATACTGCCCGTTCCATCTCAAATTAATTGTCCCTGTTTCGCCGTGCCTGTTTTTGGAGACGATACATTCTGCCATAAGCGGGTCGGGCGATTCGGGGTTATAGTAGCCGTCACGGTATAAAAACATGACAATGTCCGCATCTTGCTCAATTGAGCCGGAATCTCTAAGGTCAGATAAAACGGGGTGCTTGTCCGAACGCGATTCAACCGAACGGGATAACTGCGACAAAGTCAGCACGGGGATATTAAGCTCCTTAGCCATTAGTTTAAGCTGGCGGGTAATCTCCGAAATTTCGGCTACGCGGTTTTCCGTCCTGCGCCCCGCAAGCGACATAAGCTGAAGATAGTCTATAATAACAAGAGCTACGTTTTTAAGGCGGCGAAGCTTCGCTTTCATCTGAGGCGCGGAAACGCCCGCCGTGTCGTCTAAATAGATGTTCATCTGCGAGAGCCGCTGCGCGCCCTCTGCAAGTTTGCTCCAATCGTCCGCTTTAAGGCTGCCTTTCATAAGCTTGTCGCTGTTTACCTTGCTCTCAGATGAGAGCATACGGGTAACAAGCTGTTCCTTTGACATTTCAAGAGAGAATATGACGACCTCTTTATCGCTGTTGCGGCAGATATTAGCCGCCATATTAAGGGCAAATGCCGTCTTACCCATAGCGGGTCGGGCGGCTAAAACAATTAGGTCCGACTTATTAAGCCCCGAGGTGATATGGTCAAGGTCGGAGAAGCCCGATTTCGCGCTCGCGTAAAGCTCCTTATCGGGTCCCGCCTTGCGCTCCAGCTCATCGTATGCTTCTATAATGACCTCATCGATTTTAGTAAGACCGTCAACGTCCTTACCTTGGCGTATATCGTATATTTTCTGCTCGGCAAAATCCAAAAGCGTTGAGGCAGGCTCTGAGCCGTCCGCGCACATATCTATAATATCGCGCGCGGCGGTAATAAGCTGGCGCAAACAGTACTTTTCCTCGACGATTTTACAGTAGCTTTCGATATTTTTTGTTGTGGGGACTGTTTGCGCGAGAGCCGCCAGATACTCCTTGCCGGAAGCCGAGCTTTCAAATATATCCTCTCTTACCGCTTCATTTAAAACGGTGATGACATCGGTATCCGTTCCCAACGCGAATTGCCGCAGGATAATTGCAAATAAATCGCGGTGCTTCGCAACATAAAAGCTCTCCGGCTTAACATGAGTAATCACCGTGCTCAAAACCTCGGGGTCTATCAGCACGGCTCCTATAACGGTCTGCTCCGCCTCCAAGCTGTAGGGAGGATTGCCTGCGGGTATACCTAAGCTGTTAAATTCCATATTTATCAACCATTTCCTAATCATACGGGCTCTAAATTAATTTCTCAAATTCCTCTGCGGGTATGGGCTTGTAGTAGTGATAGCCTTGCGCGAAGTCGCACTCCTCAGAGCGCAGAAATTCCACCTGCTCCGGCGTTTCGATTCCCTCTGATACGATTTTAAGGTGGAGCTTTTTGGAAAGATGGATAATTGAGGATATAACCGCCTTGTTTTTTTCGTCAAGCTTTGAGCGCATAAAAAAGCTTCCGTCTATCTTTAATATGTCTATGGGAAGCGATTTCATCAAGGACAGCGTAGAGTAGCCCGTGCCGAAATCGTCCATGGAAATGACGAAGCCGCTGCTTTGGAGCTTGGAAATCACTTCAATCAAACGCTCGGTATTGTCAAAAAACACGCTTTCCGTTATTTCAATTTCAAGCAGATTTCGGGGAACGCCGTATTTTTCCGACAGACCGATTAAAAAGCTCGGAAACTCCTCGTCAAAGAGATGAAGCCGCGATACGTTCATCGAAATAAGGGGGACATTTTTCCCATCGTCCAGCCATTTACGCATATACTTAAAGGTTTCCTTATAAACATATTCGTCAAGACGGATGATAAACCCGTTGCGCTCAAATAGGGGGATAAACTTAAAATTAGGGATAAACTTGCCATCGGGCGCGACCCAGCGAACCAAGGCTTCCGCGCCGCTGATTTTTTCGGTTTTAACGCTGACCTTAGGCTGAAAATAAACCTTAAACTGCTTTTCTTTCAGCGCGGTCGTCATCATATGCTCTAATTCCTTTTCCTCTAAGACGCGGCTTTCGGTTTCGCCGCTGTATACCTCCAGCGTATGCGTTTCGGAGGAGGAGAATTCACCCGCCTTGCGCCGCGCCATATTTGCCTTATCCACCAAGGCGGTAACGGAATAGTCGCCCTCTCTAACGTGGTAAACACCGCCGAAATAGCGGATATTCAGAGAGGGATATTTCCCGCGCAGAAGCACCTCCAGCGAGCGGCAAGCTGTTTTTAACCTGCAAACGACCGAGTCACATTCGCTGTCACTGTCGTAGCTCTTTAAATAAAGCACAAAGTCATCGCCTTTAATGCGGCAAAGCAACTCGCCGCTTTGCAGGAGGTTTCCGAAAACCTCGGCGGTCTGCTTTAAAATCACATCTCCCACTTCATAGCCGAATTGCTCATTTATGTTGCTGAAATGGCGAATCCCCATGATTGCCACATCGAACCCGAGCCCCTGCTCGGTTATTTTTTTCATCACGACTGCCTTGAAGATTTCAAATGATAATACACCTGTCAACTGGTCCTTTGCTTTTACGCGCTCCAGAAAAGCGGTAACATCCGTCCAGCAAAGCAGGTGCTCATCCTCGCCCTCTTTGCCGCGCGCGACCAGAGAAGCTGTGGTGGTAAACCACGCATCATATTTATCGCTGTAGATTTCCAGTGAATATTGCAGCTTATTCTCCGCCGGATTAAGCTCTGCGGCGGGGCACATGGCGCAGGGTGCGGTTCGTCCGAAAACGGTTTTATAGCACTTTTCCCCCGCCTTAATATCCGGGAAAAGCGTTTTTGCGTAACGGCTCAGATATTTAATGATATGGGTTTTCGGATTAATTACGTAATAGGTAAGCTTCTGCGTGTCGAGCGCGCTGCCCGTGTAGACGATTTCGTCCTCCAGTTCCAGCTTGCTCCGCATCCTGAGCATTCCTGCCGAAACGATTTTGGTGATGCCGGAAAGGGTGGCAACCTCCGCTTCGGTCCAATCGTGCTCCTTAGTCCTGTCCTCAAAATTAAAAATGCCTGCAAGCTCAACGCCGTCTACGATAGGAAATTGCAGGATAGACTTGACATTCATCTCCTTAAATTCCTTCGTGCCGCTGATAACCGATTTGTTATTGCTTTCATCTTCCGCATTGCTGTGATATATAAAATACTGCTTTCCGTCGGAATAGCGTTCAAGGAGCTCGTCCCATCCTTGATACAGTCTGTTTAAAAAACCCTCGGGATAGTTATACCTTTTATTGCTGAACCATGCTTTAAGCATATTCATTTCATTTGTGCGGTAATTTTTTTCAATCAGTGATATGCCGTCGATGCCGAAATATTTCCCGACCTCGGAGAAAACATCATCAAGAGAATCAACAAAGCTTTCGCTGTTGCTTACGGCATCAAACGCAAAATCAAATATCTTCTTTTCAATATTATCCAGCCTGTTTATGCGTATTTTTTTCGCCGCCGGGGGCGTTCTTTTATTGAATTCCTTAATTTCCGCAGAACCATGAGCATTAAAGCTGCTGTACAGCACGTAGGGATTTTGGGCAGAGCGTTTCGCTTGATAAAGGGCGATGTCGGCGCATTTGTACAGTTCATCATAGGTTGTCCCATGCTTAGGAAACAGCGAAACGCCCACATTGACCGCGAGCGGCGAATTATCCTTTAAAATAAACCCTCCGATACTGTCTACAAGGCGGTTGGCTATGGTATGCAGGGCGATGTCGGGGGCTTTTATGTTGGGGCAGAAAATGATAAATTCATCTCCGCCCGAACGCCCTATAATATCCGAAACGGAAAAAGAGCCCGTGATTTTTTCGGCAATGGATTCCAAAACATAATCGCCGTATAAATGCCCCCACTTTTTATTTATTTTACCGAATTTGCTAATATCAAGCAAAAACAGCATATGGCTTATGCTTTTATCCAAAGCTTTAAGCGAATTTTCCACAAGAGCCTTTACGCCCGCTCGGTCCGGCAGGTGAGTAATCGGGTCGATGTCAGCTTTTTTCACCGTTTCTGCGGCAATGTTTTTTTCATCGGATATATCCAGCGTTTTGCCTACAATTTTACAAGGCTTCCCATTTGAGCCGCAAACCTTAACGCCCGTATACCGAAGCCATACAAAGTTATAGCTGTCGGCAATGGAGCGAAGCTCGTATGTAAAATTATCCTCGCCGTTATCCATACTGTCGCAGTAGGCATCGAAAACATGCACGTCCTCGGGGTGGATAATCCCTCGGCTTTTAATAGCCTCGCGGTAATTTTCAATCACAAGCTCTTCCTTATTATATTTGCCGTCAAGCTTGCGGAATTGCTCCAGCCTTTTAGAGGCAATGTCATAAACCCAAAGCCCGAAATTTAACTCATCGGAAATAAGTTTGTTTTTCTCACGTTCAATTTTAAATGAAAGTTCAAGCGCGGCATTTTTATTCAAAGCCGCCACCAATTCAGCCGAGTTGTTAGCACCGTTTAAAGACATCATGTACTGAGCCTCCTTTTTAGAGCTTTCTTTTACAGGTTAGTTTTGCGGTTTATAATGAAAAACTCCATAGCATTAGTTTGACTGTAAGTTTTCAAAATGGGATAAGAGTAATTTGAAAATGTGAATAATTTTTTCTTGTGCGGTCGGCGGTTGGAGTTGCGGTGTGTATATAAACTTTCCGTCATTTTTTCTGATATTATTTTGTATGATATTTATTGAACGCTGTATTTCGGCATTATCCAAATCAAGGTTATTGTGATTTAATTTCACAAAATCCAAGTCATTTAAATTTTCAAGTGATGATATGCTTGTAAGCAGATTGAAGTCGGCTTGTAGGCTTGTCAAATTAATATTATTTGAAACATCGAGGTTTTTGAGTCGATTGGAGTCGGCTCTTAAGATTGTCAAATCAATATTGTTTGAAACATTGAGGTTTGTGAGCCGATTGGAGTCGGCTCTTAAATCTGTCAAAGCAGTATTGTTTGAAATATCAAGATTTGTGAGTTGATTGTACCCAACGTCTAATATTGTCAAAGCAGTACTGTTTGAAACATCAAGGTTTACCAGATGATTGAACCTAACATGTAAGACTGTCAAAGTAGTACTGCTTGAAATATCAAGGTTTGTTAGTTTCGTGTTGCCTTGGACATCTAATCTTGTCAAGGCAGTATTGTTTGAAAAATCAAGGCTTGTGAATGAATTGAAATTTAGGAATGCCGATTTCAAGGCAATATTGTTTGAAGTGTCAAGGTTCGAGAGTTGATTTTGGGATAGCTGTAAGTATTCCAAAGCAGTATAATTTGAAATGTCAAGGTTGCCCGTTAAGTTGAGTGAACGCAACTCAATTCTGGCTACCCTTTTTTCGGCTTCATCATTCCAAGTAATGCCTTCCCAATTTTGGGGTTCTTCAAAATTCCAACCCAACTTTGAAAGATTATCGTCTTGTAAAGCAAAATCAACCAGCTTTTGGTAATCATTATCACTAAAACCGGGCGGGGTTGGGTAAGTTTTGGGGGGTTCTGAAAAGGTTGTCTGCCCAATGGGTAGGAGTGTAAGGACGAAAATTACTGTTAACAATGCAGAAATAATGCGGATATGGCTTTTCTTAAAATTGAGCATGGTTTAAACCTCCGTAGCATTTAGTTTGACTGTAAGTTTGTATCTATTCAGTCGCTCTGCTTGATTTTGTTCATAATGAGCAATCTTTTTGTAGGGGCGAACGCCTCGTTCGCCCGAAATGACTGACAAGTCTCATTCGCCTGAAAGGACAGGCGAAAGAATAAATAACGGAGTTATTCGGGCGACCGAGGCGGTCGCCCCTACGAAAAATTTGTGCAATACTTCAGCGACTAAGCGGGGAGTTTTGCAGGTTCAGCTTTGCCGCTCATAATAAAAACGCCCGCTGTTTTTGTCAATCGTTTTCTGTATTTTGGCTATTGAAGATTTTACATCATCGCTTTCTAAGTCAAGGTTATTGTATCTTACGTCTAACCACTTCAAATCATCTAAATTTTCAAACGATGATATGCTTGTGAGTTGGTTGTAGTGAGCCTCTAATTGTATCAAAACAGTATTGTTTGAAACGTCAAGATTCGTGAGTTGATTTTCATAGACTTTTAAATATTTTAAGTCAGCATTGTTTGAAACATCAAGACTTGTGAGGTTGTTATTACTTACGCCCAAGTATGTCAAAGCAGTATTTCTTGACACATCAAGGCTTGTGAGGTTATTATTTTCTGCGTATAAGCTTGTCAAAGCAATGTTGTTTGACACATCAAGGTTTGTTAGCCAATTGCCTGCAACATTTAAGTCTGTCAATGCAGTATTGTTTGAAGTGTCAAGGCTTGCTAGGCGAGCACTACGGACATTTAAGTATGTCAAAGCAGTATTATTTGAAACATCAAGACTTGTTAACAAATGCCAATCATTTTTATTTTCCGCGACATTTAAGTATTCCAAAACAGTATTACTTGACACATTAAGGCTTGTAAGCCGATTGTTCTCGACATTTAAGCGTTTCAGAGCAGTATTATTTGAAACGTCAAGGCTTGTGAGTTTATTGTGCATGACATACAAGTCTGTCAAAGCAGTGCTATTTGAAACATCAAGACTTGTGAGCTCATTGTAATCTGCATATAAGGATTTTAATGCAATGTTGCTTGAAGCATCAAGGCTTGTGAATTGATTGTACCTAACATTTAAGTAATCCAAAGCAGTATTACTTGACAAATCAAGTCTTGTGAGGCGGTTACTATCGGTATTTAGGTATGTCAAGTTAGTATTGCTTGACACGTCAAGCCTTGTAAACCTATTGAAGCCGACATTTAAGTGCTCCAAGGCGGTATTACTTGACAAATCAAGTCTTGTGAGCCGATTGCTCCAGATACCCAAGTATTTCAAGTCGGTATTGTTTGACAAATCAAGGCTTGTAAGCTTATTGAACCTAGCGGTTAAGTGTTCCAAAGCAGTATTGTTTGACACGTCAAGATTTGTGAGTTGATTGCCGGCAACATTTAAATATGTCAAAGAAGTATTGCTTGAAATGTCAAAGCTTGTGAGCTTATTGCCGTCAAAAAATTTGTTGTTACCAATATGCAGGGTTTTCAAAGCGGTGTTATTTGACACGTCAAGACTTGTGAGCTGATTGTAACCTGCATATAAGGTTTTCAAAGCGATGTTGCTTGAAACGTCAAGGTTTGCAAGGGTACTGCTCCATACATCTAAATATGTCAAGGCAATATTATTCGACACATCAAGACTTTCAAGCCGATTGTTATTTACCGCTAATATTGTCAAAGCGGGGTTGTTTGAAACATCAAGCTTGCCTGTTAAACCAAAGAAACCGATATATATTGCAGTAACTCTTTTAGGTGAAGCATGATTCCAATTAACACCCCGCCAACTTTCGGGGGCTTCCAAATCCCACTCCAGCGCGTCAAGATTTTTATTCTGCAAAGCAAAATCAACCAGCTTTTGGTAATCATTATCACTAAAGCCGGGCGGGGTTGGGTAATTTTTGGGGGGTTCTGAAAAGGTTGTCTGCCCGATGGGTAGGAGCGTAAGGGCGAAAATTAATGTTAACAATGCAGAAATAATGCGGATATGCAGAGCTTTGGCATTTGAGCTTGGTTTTAAATTTAACATGGTTAAATACTCCTTTTTACATCAGAATTTTATCCTGTAGGGGACGGGCTTGCCCGTCCCGTATGTCCCACACACAAAAAACGCATCATTTCGCTATTGGCGGGACAGGCAAGCCTGTCCCCTACATAACCCTATTGCACAGGTGGAAAATTTTTATAAGCTCACCTTACCCAAACACCAAATTAGGCAAAAACAAAATTAAATCCTCAAAAAATACACATATGCACACTACCACAAGCGTTGCTATAATAAACGGCACGGACTCTCGGGTCGTTTCTTCGGGACTGCATTTCATCAAGCTTGATGTTGTAAACAAAGCGATTCCCATCGGGGGTGTCATGATTCCCATAGTGACAACCGTCATCATAATCAGCCCGAAATGAACAGGGTCGATGCCTACCGATGTAACTACAGGGATTAGAATCGGCGTCATTAAAAGGGCAACTACTGTCGTTTCAATGCAAGTTCCGGCGAGGGTAAGCATAAGCATAACTATGAAAAACAGTAAGTATTTATTATCGGTAATTCCTGTTAAGAAAGCGGCTAATGCTTGCGGCACTCGGTCGTATACTATGCCGTAACCGAATATTCCCGAGAGTGATACGAGAATCATGATAATTCCTATATCTCCGGCGGTATTTTTAAGCGTTTCTTTGAATTTTTCTATCGTCAGCTCTTTATAAACAAACATACCGATTACAATAGCGTAAACGCAGGCGAACGCACCCGATTCGGAGGGGGTGAAAATCCCGAAGCGAATACCGACAATCAGTATAACAGGGAATAAAAGTGCCCATATGCTGTCAAGAGCCGCTTTGCCGATTTCGCCGATTGGTGCTCTTTCTGTACGCTCAGGCGCGTAGCCTCTGGCTTTTGCGGTTTGACGGATTGTAAACATATAAGCGATTCCTAATAATATAGCAGGGACAAAGCCGCCCATAAACAGCCGCCCGATTGAAACCTCGCCGACAGAGCCGTAGATAATCAGCCCCATGCTGGGCGGAATCGTCGCTACAATCAATGAAGTGTAGCCGTTTACCGCCGCACCGTAACCCATAGAATAGCCTTTTTCCTGCATAGCAGGGCGGAATATGCGGCATTGCATGGCGGCATCTGCATTGGCAGAGCCGGAAACGCCGCCCATAAGGACAGAGAGCAGGCAGGAGGTTTGCGCCAGATTGCCGTGCATACGACCCGTTAAGACGTTGGCAAGCTTAATCAGACGATTGGTAATACCCGTATTATTCATAAGATTACCCGCAAAAACAAACAGCGGGACAGCAAGCATATTAAAACTCTGTGTCGGTGCTAATACCCTTTGCACGGTAATGGCAAGGGGCAAGTCCGGCGTTACAAAAAAGAAAAACGCGCCGGATATTCCTATGGCGAACGCCGCAGGCATACCTAATAAAAGCAATAACAAGAATAAAATAAAAACTAAACCCATTTTAAATCGCCTCCCCGGATTCTTCGGATTTTTCTTCTTGAGTTCCCGTCCCTTTATAACGTGAAATAAGCTTGATGACTATAGTAATAATCATCAGTGCGCTTCCGATAGGGACGCTCATGGTCGCCCACGAATAGCTGATTCCCATTGATTGGAATGGTCTTTTAGTATTTTCAAGTGCGAGCGGAAAGCCATATACAACCAATATGCAGAGAAATAGAATTGCCAATATGTACCATAAATAGTAGAGAAATTCCTGCAATTTTTTCGGGAATCTGTTCATTAAAATGTCAACCCGCAAAAAATCGGAACGGCGAAGCGCGACATCTGCCCCTAAAAACACAACCCAAGCAAACAGCAAAAGTGACATATCCTGCGCCCAGTTAATTGGGTGGCTTATAGTCCTCATAACCGCGGATATGAATACAAGCAGGGTAATCGCAACAATAAACAGCGCGACCGCCGCCTCCTCAGCCTTGCAAAACCATCGGTAAAATTTTTTGAGTGCTTCCAAAATATTAACCTCCTTCAGCATTTATTTCTTCATAACGTCTGGCTTCAGCGTTTATTTCCTCATAAAGTCGGTCGTGAAGCTCGGAGAACTCTAGCAATTCACCAACAGTCTCATCGTCTTTTTGAATTTCTTCATAAAGCCGGGTGCGAAGCTCGGAGAATCCCAGCCTTTCATATGCCTTTTCGGAAGCCAGACGAAAAGCCTCCATGTCAACCTCAATCACCTCCATGCCGTTGTCAATCAGCCTTTGCTCATAATCATCCGATACGCCCTCGACGTATCTTGCGTTTTCGGCGGCGGCGGCGATACATTCATCGACAAGTATACCTTGGTATTCCTCTGGCAGGTTTTTAAACCACTTTTCACCCACGACAACGCCGTTGATTAAGTGGAAATGAGAGGTTTTGTTTATGTATTTCACAACCTCAAACATACGCGCTCCGTAGCTTGCGGTGTTCTGCGCCTCAACACCCTCAATCGCGCCTGTCTGCAAGGCGTTATATGAATCACCCCAGCCCATGGAAATCGGCGTTGCTCCTAATGCTTCAACCGACATTGTCCAAACGGGCGAGCCCGGCGTGCGAATCCGTAAGCCTTTCAGCTCGTCCGGGTTTGTTGCGGGCTTGTTGGTTAAAAAGTGGCGCGCGCCGTCGTACCAGTTAAAGCTTAAAATCCGAAGTCCGTCCTCGTCCGCCAACTGCCTTTCCCATTCGGCAAAGGTTTCGGTTTGGGTTATCTTCAATGCTTCATCGTAGCTGTCGGCAATATAAGCCATGCCTATAATTCCTATTTCATGTACGTAGTTTGACATGCGTCCGCCATCGGATAATACGCCGACATTCGCGCCTAAAATAGCCTGCTCGATAACATCCTCATCGTAGCCGAACTGCCCCGAGGGGAAGACCTCAATCATCAAGCCGCCGTTTGTTTTTTCCTCTACATTCTCCGCCCATTGCCTCAAACCCTCCATCAGAGGGTGAGTTTCATTAAGCTGGGTGGACATTTTCAGCGTATATACCCGAGCGTGAGAAGAGCCTGCCCCGCAAGCTGTCAGGGATAATAACAAAAGCATCGGAATCATTGCGGCAATTACTTTTTTCATCGGACTTTCCCCTTACGTATATTTAATTAATATTATAACCCATTTGGTTCAGTATTGTCAATTGATTTAACCCTCACCATACGGCTCAATCGTCTCAATAGTCCCGTCTTGGTTATATTTAAGCTCGGTATACATCACGCATCTTAAATGAGTAACCCCGCCCGACAATGAACTGTCGTGATAAAACAAGTACCACTTACCCTTGAATTCGACTATGGAGTGATGGGTAGTCCAGCCGACAACGGGCTCTAAGATTCTGCCCTTATATGTAAACGGACCTAACGGGCTGTCGCCTACGGCATAGACAAGATAGTGCGTGTCACCCGTTGAATAGGAAAAATAATATTTCCCGTTATATTTGTGCATCCAAGGACCTTCAAAATATCTCCTGTCTGTATCGCCCGCGGTTAAAGGCTCGCCGTTTTCGTCAAGAATTTGTATTTTTTGCGGCTTTGCTTTAAAGGAAAGCATATCATCGTTTAGTTCAGCCACGTAAGGGCTGAGCGCGGGTTCATTCCCCGAGGGACCGTCCGAGCCCGGGAAAGCGTTCTCATCTCCCAGCACAAATTCGCCGCTTTGCCATTTTTCAAGCTGACCACCCCACATCCCGCCGAAATACATATAAGCTCTGCCGTCGTCATCGACCAAAACGGCGGGGTCAATGCTGAAGCTGTCTTTTATGTAATCGGGCTCGGCTTTGAAAGGACCTGCGGGACTGTCACCCACCGCCGCGCCGATTCGGAATATGCCGTTCTTATCCTTTGCGGGGAAATAGAAATAGTATTTGCCGTTTTTATAAGCGGCATCGGGTGCCCACATCTGCGTATCCGCCCAAGGCACATCATTTATGTGAAGAGCTTCACCATGGTCGGTGCAGGGCGCGTCCATATCATCCAGTGAAAGAACATGGTAATCCTCCATTTTAAAATGGTCGCCCTTACCATCGTCAAGTCCTTTGTTTTCAAGGTCGTGAGAGGGATAGATATAGATTTTATCCTCAAACACGTGCGCTGAGGGGTCAGCCGTATAGATGTGAGTTACAAGCGGGGTTTTGGGTTTAGAACCGTTAAACATAGTATTGCACTCCTTTTAAATTAATTTTTCGGCGGAAGCCAATTTAACGCAGATACAGAAAAGCTCCATTGCGGGCTTTAGCTCTTCAAGCGGGGGAAGCGTCGGGGCAATTCGGATGTTGCGGTCGCAGGGGTCTTTCCCGTAAGGAAACGTAGCCCCCGCCGGGGTCATAACAACGCCCGCTTCATTGCAAAGCTGAATAACCCGCGCCGCACAGCCGTTCAGCGTATTCACCGAAACAAAATAACCGCCGTCCGGCTTGTTCCATTCAAGAACGCCGTATTCCGAAAGCTCGTGCTCCAGCATATCAAGGACAAGCTTAAACTTCGGAGCTAAAACGGCTTTCAGCTTTTCCATATGCTCCTTTACTCCCGCGTAATTTTTAAAATACCGAACATGGCGAAGCTGATTTATTTTATCGTAGCCGATAGTCTGAACACCTAAAAGAGAGGAAATTTGCTTTATATTGTTTTCTGACGCGCCTAAAGCGGATACCCCCGCGCCCGGCAGAGATATTTTAGAGGTTGAAACATACATCAGCGGCATATCGGGCTTCCCGCTTTTTTTACATTCATCTAAAAGATTGAGTATGGTATGCGGTTCGCCGATGTGGTGGGTGAAATAGGCGTTATCCCAGAAGATACGAAAATCCGAAGCTTTCGGCGAGAGGTTCGCGAAGCGTTTTACCGTATCATCAGAGTAGACAATCCCGTCCGGATTCGAGTAAAGCGGAACGCACCATATCCCCTTTATTTCCTCATCCTCCGAAACCAGCCTTTCGACAAGCTCCATATCAGGACCATCGGATTTTAAGGGGATTGTGAGCATCTCAATGCCGAAGTATTCGCAGATTGCGAAGTGCCTGTCATATCCGGGAGAGGGGCATAAAAATTTGACCTTACGGCATTGGCTCCACGGCTGACCGCCGCCATAAACCCCGCGGACATAAGCTCTCATAACAGAATCGAACATTAAGCAAAGGCTTGAATTCCCGCCTACTATAACCTCATTAAAAGAAACCCCCAAAAGCTCTGCGAATAATTCTTTAGCTTCGGCGATTCCTGTCAACATTCCGTAATTGCGGCAATCCGTTCCGTCCTTTGAAACGGCGGGTTCTTTAAGCTCCCCCAAAATACCCGCGCAAACATCAAGGCAATCCGCGCCGGGCTTACCCCTTGACATGTCAAGTTTAAGCCCTCTCGCCTTAATCGCGGCATATTCCTTTTCACATTCCTCTTTAAATATCTGAAGCTCGCGTCTGTCCATTTCTTTGAGCAGCATGAGTGACTCCCTTTCTTTGCTTTGTTCTTATAATTATAACACGGTTATTTTAAATTGTCAATAAAAAATGATTTTTGTTCCATGGTATTTTAAAATAAAATGCACACTAAAAAACCTTTGCTCCTCGTCTAATCCGTAGGGGCAGAAATTCATTTTCCCTTCGGCATCAATATATTCCATGATAACAACCTCCGAAATGTTATAATAGGCAGTCCGTTATAATAATAACATGAATTATAGTGTATAGTCAATAGTAAAACATAACAAATGTTATAATGAAATTAAGGTGAATATTATGTTTTATTACAAAAGATTGCGCGATTTGCGCGAAGATAATGATTTAACGCAGAGCGATGTAGCGAAAATATTGGAAACAACCCAGCAGGTTTACAGCGAGTATGAGCTTGGGGTGAGAGAAATACCTCTTTTTAAAATAATACGCCTTGCAAAGCATTATAAGGTTAGCTTAGATTACATTACAGGTCTATCCGATACCAAATAATGCCGTTGCTTATGAATATTTAACAGCCGCCAACGCTTTGAGAAATCAAGGCGTTATTTTTTGTGTCCGCGTTAATAAACATTTCCTCGGTTTGAGACTGCACAGCTTTTAATTTTATAAGCTCCGATTCGAGAACTTTGATAGAATCGGTGATTTGATTGAAAAGCTTTAGGTACATGGTTTGATATTCTGACATTGTTTTCACCTCCTAAATATATATTATAAGACTATTAGTCCTATTTGTCAATAGGACATATTGTACTAATATATAATATATTTTAGTACAATCTTTTAATGAAAGGAATTTCTAAATGGAATTGGGCGTAATGAAATTAAGAATTAGGGACTTGCGCGACGATAACAATTTAACGCAAAAGCAAATTTCAAGCCTTTTTAAATGTGACCAGTCACTATATTCAAAATATGAGCGCGGCGAACGCGAATTGCCGCTTGACCTTGCTATGAAACTAGCGGTTTATTATAATGTCAGCGTTGATTATATAGTAAAATTAACCGATGAAAAGAAACCGTATCCGCGAAATAGTTAACGCAAATATTACAATATTTAACAGCCGATAACGCTTTGAGAAATCAAGGCGTTATTTTTTTGTCGGCTTCGCTGAAAAGACATTGACACTCATGCCAAAATCTGCTATAATAAAAATCACACCAACAAAACCAAGGAGTATTAAAAATGGTAGCAAACAGGAATACGCAAATTAGCAAAGCTGTAGTCAAGCTCCGCGAAATGTCGGCGGACGAAAAAGCGCGGGATATGTATGAACGTCAAGAAAAAGCAAGGCGAGACCATGAGTGGGCTATGGATTATGCTCGGGAAGTGGGTATTGAGGAGGGTAGGCAAAAAGGTATCAAGGAGCTTATCGAAAGCACGAAGTTATCCGGCATGTCCGAAGCTGAAATTGAGAGAATCCTTAGCTTTAAGTGCGGAGGTTAAATCAATGAATCACTTCGTAATACATTTCTTCATCAAAGGGTGATTGCTGAACGATTGTGTCAATTACGGCTACAAAAGAATAATTTGATTTATTTAAAAATAAATATTGCATAATCTTTTATTATATGGTAAAATGTATGGTAAGGAAATCCTAAGGGGACTGCAGACTATAATAAAAGGAGGTGTTTTCCATGTTTACAGGCGAAGAAAGAAGGGCTTATGTACGCGACCCGGATTTTTATAAGGAAGCCTACGTAAGCACGGATGGAGAAGATTGGACGGATATAGTATTGACCGACCTTTCTGCGGGGGGGTTTAAATTCAATACAGAGCTTGAATTTAAAGTTCACGAAATTTTATGGTTTCGCGCTATGGTGTACGCTTTGGGAGGCGGAGGCGAAGAGGTAAAAGGAAGAGGGGTCATCATGTGGCGCAGGCAGGAAAAAGGAACGGAGGGCGTTGAATACGGAGTTAAGTTTTACAACATTAAGCCCGAAGCAATCATACGCATCGATGAAATTGTTAAGCATAATAACAGATTTGCAAACAGCGGCTTGGGCGATAAGGATTAAGCCTGTTCCCGAAAATTGCCGATACGCCGTTTCGGCTGTGCCGCTTTGCACGCCGGGCGAAACGGCGTAAAAATAAGCTAAAACCAAAATTCTTAAAAAGTTTACAAAAAATACACACAAAAACCTATTGACATAGCGTTCACAACATGATATAATGATAAAGTTGTCGGAAAACGGCATACACGATTTAGAACCTTGAAAATTGAACAATGCACAAGAACTTGAGAAGAAAAGAACCCTTGAAATTCTTGAAAGATTTTTGCCTGTTTTTGGGATTGAAAAAAACA